>Ga0256841_1000194_pt1 | contig 67121 bp, 40 predicted proteins | sample 356308metaG_FD_185971 | JGI IMG/M metagenome (GOLD analysis project Ga0256841, IMG submission 185971) | Hydrothermal vent microbial communities from Mid Atlantic Ridge, Atlantic Ocean - 356-308 | ecosystem: Environmental > Aquatic > Marine > Hydrothermal vents | place: Atlantic Ocean: Mid... | reverse complement strand
ACATGCAGTGAGGGAGTATTATAAGGAAGTGTTATCCAAACATGGAGATATTTTGGATAAGATAGGGTTTAACCCTAATAACGGATTATCCGACCTTTACAACAGAATCAAAGAGTTGCCGGAAGCCAAACAAAAAGAGATAGAGGACGACATTCGGAATTTGTATAAAAAGCAGGCAAAACTTGCAATGGTTGATTCCGACAAAGGAATTACAAACTTGCATGCACCTAATCTTGTAATTGTTGACGCATCCATGCCTGTCGTCATCCGTGACGGAGGAAAAATGTGGGGAGCGGATGGTAAGCTACACGATACAAAAGCGGTAATTCCCGACCGTTCTTACGCAACAATGTATCAGGTTGTGATTGAAGATGCACAAAAGCACGGAGCTTTTGATCCGGCTACAATGGGCACTGTTCAGAATGTGGGACTAATGGCACAAAAAGCCGAAGAATACGGCTCTCATCCCACTACTTTTGAAATTGAGGCGGACGGCACCGTTCAGGTTTCCGACGAATCGGGAAATGTTTTAATACGGCATCGTGTGGAAAAAGGAGATATCTGGCGTATGTCGCGTGTTAAAGATATACCGGTAAAAGATTGGGTAAAACTTGCCGTAAACAGGACAAAAGCTACAGGATATCCGGCTGTTTTCTGGCTTGATAAAAACAGGGCACACGACAATCAAATAATAGCAAAAGTTGAAAAATATCTCAAAGAACATGATACTACGGGACTGGATATCAAAATAATGTCTCCGGAAGATGCTATGAAATATACTCTTGAAAGAGTTAGAAAAGGAGAAAATACGATTTCGGTAACAGGTAATGTTTTAAGAGATTATTTAACCGATTTGTTTCCTATCCTCGAACTGGGCACGAGTGCAAGAATGCTTTCAATAGTACCGCTCCTTGCAGGAGGAGGCTTATTCGAGACAGGTGCGGGCGGCTCGGCGCCGAAACATGTCCAGCAATTTCTGGAAGAAGGTCACCTGCGATGGGATTCTCTCGGGGAATTTTTGGCACTTACGGTTTCTCTGGAGTTTTTCGCCGATAAATACAACAACAAAAAAGCAAAAGTATTGGCCGGAACACTGGATACGGCAATCGGCGAATACCTTGAAAATAAAAGATCTCCCGGTCGTAAGGTGGGACAATTGGATAACAGGGGCGCTCATTTCTATCTGGCTCTTTACTGGGCAAAAGCACTTGCGGCACAAAACGATAATACGGAGCTGAAAGATGTCTTTACTCCCGTGGCAAATGCACTCGAAGAAAACAGAGAAAATATCCTGAATGAAATAGCTCAAGCGGAAGGTAAACCCGCAGATATCGGAGGATACTATCTGCCCGACGGCAAATTGGCTGAAATAGCTATGAGACCGAGTAAAACCTTGAATTCAATTATTGAATCGGTTGGAAAATAAACTTTAGAACTGATTAGGTTTGCTTTTGCAAACCTAATCAGTTTCATTATAACTACTATTTCTTTTGTGAGCTGCATCCAAACCCGATATTTCCGAATTTCCATTTAAAACTTTCACACCCGCCGGATAATCTCTGCCGTTACCCGAAAAGTCTGTTACAACCTTGTAACCTCATCAAAAGTACGGCGTCATATTAGTGCTAAATGTAATAAAAATTGTCTGTCAATGGAGCAAAAATATTTATACAGAAGTAAAAGCGACTCGGTAATAGCAGGTGTTTGCGGTGGTCTTGGCGACTATTTCAATACCGACCCCATAATATTCAGGATTCTATTTGTCCTGGCAATACTTTTCGGAGGCGGAGGCCTTTTGGTATATATTATTTTATGGATAGCCGTGCCTGAAGAAAAAAAAACAAACTTTAACACATATAATATTAATGATATGGAAACAGAAAACACCAAAAATGAAAATTTCAACAACGAAACCGTTTACAACCGTGACGAGAAAGTCCCAAAGCCGGATAAAAGTAATAAAGAAGGTAACATCTGGGGCGGTCTGATTCTTATCACCCTCGGAGTCATATTTCTTATTGACAGATTTGTCCCGAATATTGATTTCGGAGATTTGTGGCCTATTATTCTCATTGCCATTGGTGCAATAATGATTATGAAAAGTTATAACCAAAAACAGAGATAATTATGAAAAACAGAGATATTTTTTGGGGTGTTGTGTTGATGATTATCGGAGGTCTTGTAGCTCTCCGCAATTTCGACATCTTTTATTTTTCGTGGAGATCATTTTTCAGTCTTTGGCCCTTTTTGCTGATATTTTGGGGTATAGCTATTATGCCTATTAAATATAGTGTAAAAATGTCTTTGACAATTTTAACCGTGATAGTAGCCGTTATTTTACTCGTAACTTCACCTGTCAGACATAGTCACTGGAGATTTTGGGACTATAACAACTATACCGAAGAGGTTGATGAGCAGGAAGATGAAATGAACGAGCAACAGTTTGCCGATGACTATTCACCTGATATTACAAGGGCAAAACTTAAGTTGGATGCTGCCGCCGGAAAATTCCGGATCAACGGTTCAACGAGCAAGCTCTTTGATTTTGAAAACAAAGGAAACAGCATTTACAAAGCAACAACCGAAAATAAAAAGGGAATACCTTATGTTAAAATAGAAAACACAACAACTCATTTTCAAGGTGACGATAATTCCAACAACTCCTGGCTTGCTCTGAATACCGCACCCGTATGGGATATTGATATTGATGCCGGTGCCGCAGCCCTTGACATTGACCTTTCAGGGCACAAAATTGAAAAAATTGATATTGACGGAGGTGCTTCGGGAATAAAATTGAAACTTGGTAACACGCTGAAGAAAACCACCTTGACAATTAATGCAGGTGCTGCAGGAATCAAGATCAGAGTACCCCGCGAATCCGCTTGTCAGGTTAAAGCTACAACAGTTTTGTCATCAATTGACTTTGATGATTTCAATAAAATTGATAAAAACCTTTATCAAACACCTAACTTCTCGGATACAACAAATCAGATATTTATAAACATTGATGCTGCCGTTTCGGGATTGAAAATTATAAGGTATTGATATTTTTCATTCCTTTGCATTTTAGTTACAACTAAAACCGTATTTTCTTTGTCATTACATTGAGATTCGGTTTTAATCAATGATTGAAATGCTTATGAAAATAAAACGTTTTCTTATATTTCTAATATTAGTTTATTCGGTATCATCACTACAAAGTGTATTTTCGCAGTATGCCACGGTAAGAGGTTTTGTTTACGAGAAAGAGACCGGAGAAGCCGTAATATTTACAAATGTATATTTGTATAAAACAACCCATGGAGCCGCAACCGATGTCAACGGTTATTTTGCCATATCAAAAATTCCTCCGGGGAAATATACTCTTATGGTAACCTATCTGGGATTCGACACATTGAAGCAGGACATCACACTGAAAGCCGATGAAATAGTTACGAAAAAGTTATATCTCAATAAGGGGGCATACACTCTGGATCAGGTTCAGGTGTCAGCTTCCCGTCAGGAAGCAAGAACAGAGACAAACACATCCGTTATTAAGATTTCGCCGAAACAGATAAAACAATTACCCTCTGTCGGCGGGCAACCCGATTTTGCCCAATATCTGCAAGTCGTTCCAGGAGTTATTTTCACAGGCGACCAGGGAGGGCAGTTATATATTCGCGGAGGCACTCCCATACAAAACAAAGTTCTGCTCGACGGTATGACTATCTACAATCCGTTTCACTCTATCGGGCTTTTCTCAGTCTTCGACACCGAGATACTTAGGAATGCCGATGTTTATACCGGCGGTTTCGGTGCGGAATACGGCGGAAGGATATCTTCGGTAATGGATATCACGACAAGAAGCGGAAATAAAACGCGATTTGCCGGTAAAGTTGGTGCGAGCACCTTTGGTGCAAATATACTGATCGAAGGCCCCATCAGTAAACAGAAAGAAGGCAAGGGAGGAAGTTCATCTTTCATCTTTTCTGCAAAAAACTCTTACCTCGAACAAAGTTCAAAGGTTTTTTACGAGTATGCAAATAAAGACGGTCTTCCTTTTAACTATACCGACCTTTACGGTAAAATATCGCTTTCGGGATCCAACGGAAGTAATATAAATATTTTCGGATTTAATTTCAATGATAAGGTTGATCATTATCGTGCATTAGCCGATTATAATTGGAAATCATACGGCGGTGGCATGAACTTTCTGGTCATTCCCGGAAAATCTCCTGTTCTGATTGAAGGACACCTTGCTTACTCCGATTACAAAATATCATTGGAAGAGACAGGCAAACCTGCACGCACAAGCTCCATAAACGGATTTAACCTTGGTTTCGATTTTAGTTACTTCATAGGAAAAGATGCAATAAAGTACGGTGTGGAGATTTCAGGATTTAAAACCGATTATTTCTTTTTTAACTCCATTGGAACAAAAATAAATTACACCGAGAATACTACGGAGATAGGGGCTTTTGTGAAATATAAGAAGACAGCCGGGAAATGGTTGATAGAGCCGAGTTTACGATTTCAGTGGTATGCATCCTTATCCAATGGTGCCATAGAGCCCCGCCTGGCGCTGAAATACAATGTCACCGATAACTTTCGCCTGAAATTTGCAGGAGGCCTTTACTCTCAAAACCTCATAGCCGCTACCTCCGACAGAGATGTTGTAAACCTTTTTTACGGTTTTCTGTCAGGTCCTGAAAATATTCCAAAGACTTTTAACGGTAAAGAACTGACCCACAAGTTACAAAAATCGCAACATGCTATTTTGGGTATGGAATATGATATTTCGAGAAGTGTTACCATTAATATTGAAGGGTACTTCAAAAATTTCCCGCAACTGACAAATATAAACAGGCAAAAATTATTTGATGAAAACGAGTTCCCGGATGCAGAGGATATATACGTAAAAGATTTTATAATTGAAAACGGGTATTCTGCCGGTACTGATTTTACCTTAAAATATGATTATAAGAGACTTTATGTATGGGCTGTTTACTCATTGGGATATGTTGTGAGAAGGTATGAACAGGAAGACGGCTCTTTATATGAATACAGACCTAATTTCGACAGAAGGCATAATATCAACCTGATCTTTTCTTACAGAATCGGGGCAAAATATGACTGGGAGGTAAATGCAAGGTGGAATTACGGTTCGGGATTCCCTTTTACACTAACGCAGGGATTTTATCCTCAAAATACATTCCCCAACGGCATCTATACAGATTATACAACAACAAACGAAGACCTTGGAATCTTGTATGGAGACCTGAATACCGGACAATTGCCTTCATATTACCGTCTTGACATTGGAGCTAAAAAAACATTTACTTTCTCCGCTCATACAAAACTTGAGATCAATGCAAGTATAACAAACCTTTTAAACAGGGAAAACATTTTCTATGTTGACAGGATTTCGGGAGAAAAGATTTACCAACTTCCCATAATGCCGAGCCTGGGGGTTAACTTTTACTTTTAATTCTATGTGACAAGCTTCCGCACTTATCGTGAGGCACTTGCCACATAGAAAAATATTTCATTATCCATCCGCTTTAAGCTCTTTAACAGCCTCAACCATTGCAGGAAGAACTTTCATCGCATCACCGACAATACCGTAGTCGGCAGCCTCAAAGATGGGGGCATCCTTATCGGTATTGATAGCAACAATAACTTTTGAGGAGCTAACTCCCGCAAGATGCTGAATGGCACCCGAAATACCGGCGGCAATATAAAGATTGGGAGCAATTATTTTTCCGGTTTGACCCGTATGCTCGCTATGCGGTCTCCAACCTTCGTCCGAAACAGGTCGTGAACAGGCAGTTGCAGCTCCAAGAAGCCCGGCAAGTTCTTCAATGGGACCCCAGTTTTCCGGACCTTTCATTCCACGGCCACCCGAGACAACTATCTCGGCATCGGTGAGTAATACTTTTCCGGTAACTTTTGTTACATCTTTCACTTCTGTAGTAAAGTAGCCATCAGCCAATTCCGGAGAGAAAGTTTCTATTTCACCCTTACCTGCACCTTCGGAAATACCAAATGAGTTTTGTGCAAGTGTAAGAACTTTTTTATCCGAATTTAACTTAACATTTGCAAAAGCTTTTCCCGTAAAAACCTTTTTCTTAACAATAAACGGGTCTGTTGATGACGGCAAAGCCGTAACTCCCGATGCAAGTGCCGCTTTCAATCTTACCGATAACCTCGGAGCGATTGCCTTTCCAACATTATTATGTGCCAGGACAATCACGTTTGCATCCTCTTTTTCCACTGCTTGTGCGATAATGGAAGTATAAACGGAATTATCAAGGTTTTTAACTCTGTCATCTTCAACTTTTAAGATTTTATCGGCACCGTAAAGAGCTAATTTTTTTAATTCTTCATCATCAACATTTCCTATTGAGAGGGCAACCGTTCCGGTTCCTAATATTTTTGCAATTTCGCGGGCATAGGAAACAAGCTCAAAGCTCAATTTTTTGAATTTCCCGTCCCAATTTTCCGTATATATTAAAACTGACATGATTTCTTTAATTTTAATTATTATTACTTTTAAATTACCTTAGCTTCCGTGTGCAAAAGAGTCACAAGCTCCTTAACATTCTCGGCATCAATTATTTTGCAGGCTGCTTTTGCAGGAGGCAACTCATAATTTACATACTCAGTCATGGGCGAAGCAGCGGCAGGCTCAACAACATTCAAAGGCTTTTTGCGCGCCATCATAATCCCTCTCATAGAAGGGATACGGGGTTCTATTGCAATACCTTTTTGAACGATAGCTACAAACGGAACCGGTGTTGTAACAATCTCGGAACCTCCGTCAATTTCACGTTTAATTACAACATTGCCGTCCTCAATATTTAATGAAGAAACAGCGGATACGGAAGGTAGTTCGAGAAATTCGGCAACCATACCACCCACGGCAGAGCCGTTGTAATCGCTGGATTCGATTCCGGAGATTATGATATCGTAGCCCATATCTTTTACAGCTTCCGCAATCAGATTTGCCACTTCGTAGGCATCCTCGGTTTCGGCGTCAACCCTAATGGCATCATCGGCACCTATTGCCAGCGCTTTTCTAATTGTAGGCTCAACACTTTTGGGTCCTACGGTTATAACCGTAACTTTCTCAATTGCACCGCCCGAAGCCTCTTTCAGTTCAAGGGCACGTGTCAAAGCAAGCTCGTCCCACGGATTGATTATCCACTGAACACCATTGACATCAAATTTGGTGTTGTCGTCAACAAATCTGATCTTGGTTGTGGTGTCAGGTACATTGCTTATACAAATCAGTATTTTCATATTTGTTAATTTTTTAATTAATATTAATCCAATTCTCAATTTCCAAATTAGGAACTCTCTTAAATTCTTTAACGTTATTTGTTACCAAAATAGCTGAAAGACTTAAAGATACCTCAATCCAATGTTTCTCTCTTTTGATTATTTGGCTGATTGCGCGATTCCATAAAGTCCTCGGAAAATCCATCCAGACTTTCGATCATAGGCTGCCAGGGATCGTGATAAGGAATAATATATAAAACATTACCAACTTTTTTGATATATGCTTTATTATCCTCAATTTTATATCCGTCAGGTATTTTTATTTCCTGATAATCCGAAATATTATTTATTTCAACTGTATCAAAAGCCATTTATTCAAGTTTGATACAAAAATAGTCTTTTTAATGATATCTTTTCAATAATTTTAAAAATTAATCTCTAAGCAAAGACCTTGAAATAACGATCTTCTGAATTTCGGAAGTACCTTCATAGATTTGTGTCAGTTTGGCTTCGCGCATAAGTCTTTCGACGTGGTATTCCTTAACATATCCGTATCCTCCGTGTATCTGAACGGCTTCGGTGGTAACTTCCATTGCAATATCGGCTGCATATTGTTTTGCCATAGAACTTGCAAGAGCGAAAGGTTTTCCGTTATCTTTGAGCCAGGCTGCTTTCAGGCAAAGGTTTCTGGCATTTTCGACTTTCACGGCCATATCCGAAAGTTTGAATGCAACGGATTGATGATTTGCTATTTCGGTTCCGAAAGCTTTCCTCTCTTTTGAGTATTGAACCGACCTTTCGAGTGCGCCGGAGGCAAGTCCGAGAGCCTGGGCGGCAATTCCAATACGACCCGCTTCAAGTGCTTTCATAGCAAACTTAAACCCGAAGCCATCTTCACCTATTCTGTTCTCTTTAGGGATTTTAACATCGGTAAACATAACCGAATGGGTATCGGAGCTACGCATACCCATCTTATCTTCGTGGGGTCCCAGCGAAATTCCCGGAGTATCTTTTTCAATCAGAAAAGCATTTATACCGTGGTGTCTTTTTTCGGGATGAGTTTGTGCAATAACAATATATGTTGAAGCCGAATTGGCATTGGTAATCCAGTTTTTAGTTCCGTTAACAAGATAATAATCTCCTTTATCTTCAGCGGTGGTATGCTGGTGAGTGGCGTCGGAGCCCGCCTCCGGCTCCGAAAGCAGAAATGCTCCAATCTTTTCACCTGTTGCCAGGGGTGGAAGGTACTTCTCTTTTTGAGCTTCATTACAGTATTTTGATATACCGTAACAAACCAGCGAATTGTTTACCGACATTATTACTGCTGCCGACGCATCGGCTTTGGAAATCTCTTCCATTGCCAGAACATAGGCTATGGTATCCATCCCGGCTCCGCTATACTTGGGATCAACCATCATTCCCAGAAACCCCAATTCGGCCATAGTCTTAACATGTTTAGTAGGGAATATGGCATTTGTATCTCTTTCGATAACATCCGACAATAATTCTCTTTGAGCAAAATCTCTGGCAGCATCACGGATCATCAACTGCTCTTCGGTAAATTCAAAATTCATAATTAGATAAATTTGGAAAATGAAACAATTTAAAAATTGAGGCCAAATTTAGAAAAAATTTACAAACTAATACGAATTATTAACGGAATGAATAAAAATAGCGGTTTCCTTTTGCCATTTGGCGAGATATAATCAGTGTCAAATGCGGCAATCTGAAATTCCTGTCCGAATTTTATCTTATCAAATCCATAGTTAATTGATAAATATCCTCCGTAAATCTTTGTGAAGTCCGTAATAGTTTTACTATCTACCGAAGAATATCCCACCGAAGCTATAATCCCTGCATCCATATACACGTTTTTAACAAAATAATTTCTGTAAAACATTGATAATCCGAGTAAAGGAACATAGGATTTTACCCTTGGCGAAGTAAAGATTGAATAATCGTCAATAACATATTCTTGACAATGTTGAAAACTTATCAGTGAAGGATGGGTGATTATCAATTCACCTGTCAACCCGTATCTTACTGAAAAACCGAATCCGAGATGCTTTGATTGCTGATATGCCAAGGTATAATCGAAACCCATAACCGGCAAAAATGCCATGGAATGTTCAATTTTTGGGTTTTTTTATGTTGCAGCGTATCTGCAGGTTGCGAAATTTCCTGTGAAAAAGAAATGGAAATAAAAAGTGAAAAAATCAATATGGTAAAAAAAAGATTTCTCATTCTAAAAATTTAATCCTATTCCGAAATGTACGGAAAATAAAGTGATATCCCAATACCAATTATTATATGTTACTTTATACGTTTCAATATAATCGCCATTCTCATCAACATAATCGTCGTAATGTTCTTGTGAGTATTGCCAAATATAGTTTTCAAAAGATAAAGAAAGAAAAGCCTTTTTAACAAAATTAAAACTGTACCCTGCTTTTATTTTACCGTAAACATCTTTTGAAAAATCATTTATTATACTTGCGTAAATTCTGTGACGGTTTTTTATGTGATAAACAAACATAATGCCCGTCCTGATATCCGGACAAAAATATGCATGACAATCATACGAATTAATAATTCCGGAGCCTACAAGAAAATCAAGTGAAAAATCCTTTGTTGTCAAAACCTGCCGCTGATAAGTGGTAATAACGGAAACCGGATAAGGGTAATTCTCCGAAAAGCGAAAGCCGGGCTCCATTTGTAAGTGGTTTTTGTAAGATGATTCCATACCGCTCTCACCGGTACTCTGAGAATAGGATGCCAGTGTAAAAACAAATAATGATATAAAAACGGCATAATATTTCATCTCTATTTCATACGATGATAAAAAATTAAGGTTTATCCGTCAGCAAAGATATTTAAAAAACAAGTAAATTTGCAAAGAAATACAGGTAATTTTGGAAAAAGAAATAGAAATATCAACGGGATTTTCGGAGGATGAATCGGCAATGCGTGAAGCATTCAGGCGTCTTTCCGATGAAGAACGTTTTTTTATAACCTGCCAACTATCGGAGATTATGGTACGCATACAGTATGAAAACGGGGTATTACCCGAGGAGACAAATTTTACACTTACCAATGAATAGCTTTGACTTTTATACGGAAACATTAGCGGCTCTTAATAATTACGGGGTCAGATACCTTATAGTAGGTGGTTTTGCCGTAAACAGTTATGGTTTTATGAGTTAAAAAAAATAAAGAACGAACTATAAATTAAACTCACACATATATTTTTTTGCAAGTTCAAATTCTTCCATTATTTCTTCAATTATCTTTCCTGCGGGTTTTATTTCATCAATCAATCCGGATATTTGTCCGATTTCGAGTTCACCTTCATCAACATCCCCCTGAAACATTCCCAGTTTAGCACGACCTTTGCCAAGCATCTCCATAAGCTCATCACGTGATGCTCCGTTGTTTTCGGCCTCGCTGATTCTGTTAAAGAACTCATTTTTGATGAGTCTAACAGGCACCAGTTTTTTCAATGCAAGTTTTGTGTCGCCGTCGCCTGCTTCTATAACAGCCTTTTTAAATGCCGGATGAGCTGAAGACTCTTCCGAAGCCACAAAGCGGCTTCCTATCTGTACACCGTCGGCGCCGAGAGCCATAGCCGCAAGCATTGTCCTGCCCGTACCTATCCCTCCTGCGGCTATCAAAGGAAGGGAAACGGCTTTGCGAACCTGCGGTATGAGTGCCATTGTGGTTGTCTCCTCAAAACCGTTATGTCCGCCGGCTTCAAAACCTTCGGCAACAACTGCGTCAACACCCGCCTCCTCACATTTTTTTGCAAACTTCACATTGGCAACCACATGAACTACCGTAATGCCGTTTTCTTTTAAAAATGATGTATATTTTTTCGGATTACCGGCCGACGTAAATACGATTTTCACTCCTTCTTCAATTATTATTTTAATGTGCTCGTCCGTTTGAGGATATAAAAGCGGTACATTCACTCCGAACGGATTATTTGTTGCAGCCTTACATTTTACAATATGCTCACGAAGAACCTCAGGATACATTGACCCGGAACCTATCAAGCCGAGACCTCCGGCATTGCTAACGGCAGAAGCCAGTTCCCAGCCGCTGCACCAAATCATCCCGCCCTGAATAACGGGATATTCGATATTGAAAAGGTCTGTTATTTTCATCTATTTGTGATTTTGTATTTTATTGCTATTCAGTCGTTTTTTGTTTGTTGTTAATGTTTCGTTTTATCAAAGTTCATAATACCTTTTTGATAATTTTATTATACCCGTCTCGAAATTATAGGATAATTTTGGAAATGGGATAATAATATCGCGTAATAATCATTCTATTCCCGATTTGGAATATAGAGTTCCGTTAAACCAATATTCGCCATAATATGTTTGTCCGTTCTCAACGTGAACCCGATAATCATAAATATACTGCTCACCCGATGATGTTGTTATCATAATTTTACCGCTTTCCAGATTACCTTTCACACTCCATCTGCCGTTTCCGCCGCTTTGATTAGCATTACCCCAGTTTCCGCCGCCACCAAGGTTTCCGGAATATGCCGCCTCGTAAGAATCGGAGTAGGTGCCGTTTGGATAAAGATAAATCTCCGTTGTGGTATTTTTCGTGTAGGTTGTCCATTTGCCCACAAAATGACTTGTCAGCTCTGTTGACTCCGTCTTTATGAATTTCATTCTTTTTACAATTGTTTTAGCCGCATTTATCAAATCGTCACTCAACATAGCGGGAGTACTAACAGCTAAAATGTATGCACCTCCTCCATAGGGAGAAAGCACTCCAAACCCTTTGGCTTTTGCTTCGGTACCGTCAACATAGCCTTTATAATCGGCTGTCAGCGTATTCTCATTCATCGAACTTATATTTCCCGAGGGGGTGAGATATGTTCCTTCTTCCTGTAAACCTTGTTGCATCTCCTGTTTCATTTCCGAAATATTGCCGGTGTGATGTGGCATTACATAAATTAGTCCTGCTATGGTATTATGCCCCAAATAAATACCGTCTGACTCAACCTGATACACCCAGCCTTGTGGAGGTACGAACTTGAAGCCCCAAAACTCGTTACCTACCTCATTGGGACCTATTTGTGAACTTTGAGAGTATGCAACAGACAAACTCAATACACTAATAATCAATATTATAAGTGTATAATTGATTGATTTAACATTCATAATTCAAGATTTAAAAGTTAATTATAAAAATACAAAAATATTAAATATACCGGGAAATCCGTAAATAACATTTCATATCCACCGTCCTATTCGGTTTTCTTCAACACCAGTTTAGCTTTATCGCTTTTGACCACTTTTCTGTAAAAATCTTTAAATTCGGGATACAATTCCTTGGGGTATAATCCTTTGTTGACTTTAAAGGTCCGTAAATAGACCACTTTACCGCTATCGGCAACGGTTTTGCACGAATATTCACCAAAGGTTGATTTGAAAGATTTTGCTTCGGGAATATGTTCGGGATGATAACCCGGGGGTAGATCAAAGATCACGGTATCGGAGACTATGAAAGAGCGCTTAAGCCAAATATCGGTATTTCTCTTGTCATCATCTTTGGGTATTTCTTTTAATTTGTCAACCATATTAAGCGGCAGGAACATTCGTTTTCCCGTAACCGAACAATATCGCGGTACTTTCAAGTCAATAGTTATTTTGGCCTGTGGTATTCTTTCGCCGCTTTGGGTTATTTGAAAATCCAGGATATCAAACTCCGGGATATCCAGATTTTTATGCAGCCATTTTTTTTGTTCCCTCGCATCATCGTGGACAAATCCGAAAACCTCGTCATACATAAGACCTTTCATTGTCAACACAATTTTTCCGCGGATATCACCATCACTACCGGTTTTCATTTGCGCAAAACAGTTTTTTTGGTTTTGCTTCTGCGGATAGCCCGGTGTACGGATCAGTTCCCCGCCTTTGTCCGAAATATTCAAAACATACCTGCTGTCGGTAAAATCGCCGAGAAACCCGAAGGGCATCTCCTGATTGGTACATTCGAGCCATATTGTGTCATCTTTAACCGGTACATTCAGAATAACGTGATTGAATTGCTGGGAAGGGAAATCCTTAATTATTTCCGGTTTCCCGGCTCCGGCATTGACAAGCGTGTAATTGGCTTTTATACCAGCCGCTTCAAGCAACGACTTTGTATAAAACGAAAGCGCCTTACAGTCACCGTATCCTACCTTATCAACCGTTGATGTTTTAAAGGGCTGAAATCCACCTATCCCAAGCTGAATACTGACATAACGCGTATTTTCCTGAACATACTTGTATATTAGCCGGATCTTTTCAATGGTATCCGTGGTTGAAGCTACCAGATCTTTTATTTTTTGTACGCTCTCTTCAGGAAGGTCATTTCTTTTTTTCAAAAGCTTATCAACCCACAACCCGAAGTCTTTCCACGAGTTCATATCCCCGTCGTACCCTTCATAGGAAAAATTTGCCGGTGCAAGATAAACCACCGGCCGGTATTCGCCGGCAGGAGGGCTATATGGTTCCTTGCCGGAAGCCGGTAAGGAGCCAACTCTCCAAATATATTGAATTTTACCTTTTAAGCTATCAATTTCAGGTTCACCGTTAAAATTTTTTGCATAATACCGTATTCCGGTATTTTTGCCTGTTGTAACCTTTAACGAAGCTGTCATAACCGAAACATCATTATACCTCTGGGGCATCCATTCAGGATAATATACTATTCCGTCGAAAGTATAATTATATGTAAAAACAACTGTGTAAGGGTATTTCGACACGTTGGGATCGTACATTTTAACTCTGTTATCTTCATACAACGAAAAGCCGGAAATTATACTTTGGTCGTAAATCTCGGAAGCTGTTGCTCTTTTTATATATTTACCTGAAAAATCATATATTTTGATCCCGATATAACCTATTTTTATATTTTTATTGTAGAAGGCAATAAATTTGGAGTAATCATCACCATTTTTATTTAAAATGGTAATCGCATTTACGATATGCATATTAACTTTATGATCCGAAATTATATCATAGGATATTTCACTGTTTCTGATTACTGCATTTGCATTTTTCAGAAGTGTGTCCGGTATCTCAAAGACAGGATAAACAGATTCACTGCCAATCAGATATGATGGAAGAAAAAGAAAAAGAAGAATGCAATATCTTACCATACTCTTATTCTTTAACAAGCACAATCTGCTCCGCATGCTTAGCAATAATGATATTGTAAAACTCTTTCAGCGATTCGTAATCTTCAGGAACAAACATTTCCTTTGTAATTTTCAGTTTTGTTAATACCTGAAGTATCTGCCCCATTTTTGTAATTTTGTAAATAAATATACCACCATTTTCAGGCAATTTAACAACTGCGTTTTCAGGCACCTCTTCAACTCTATAACCTTCGGGAACAGTGAAGTTCAGCATAAGAGTAAGGTCTTTTTTATAGGGATATTCAACGGGATAAACACGTTTCTTCAGTTTGAAAGGATTTTCGGTTATTGCCTGATAAAACAAAGGATTGAAATATATCATATTGCCTGCATCTTCCGCCTGATCAGATATTGTAACTTCAAACTTTTCTTTAACGGGCTTTGTCAAATCATCAACATTTTCAATTTTATAACTGTTGATTTTCAATCCTTCATTTTTATCCTCAACTTCGGCAATATATTCATCATTATTATTGTAACCGCTTAGTTTTTGTCTGACATCATAAGCCGCATAACCCTGATATGATCTTTGTATAGAGCCTGTAAAGGTTCCGGTTTCATCCATTGTAATGGTATTCATTGAGAGGAATTTATAACCGGAGGCAGGTTTAAGGTCAACCCATCCGGGTTTGGTTTCGGATATAAGCCTTCCTTTTTTATTCAAATCTCTTATCGGCAGCATTCCACAAGGCAAAAATCCGGTTGTGGCATCCATCAATATTCTTGCAGAATCAATCAATGCACTGGCAATAACAAAATTAATACCGAAAAGGGTAGGATAATCTTCGCGTATAAACCCTTCATCTCTGGTTTTTAAAATCACAGGATCGGAATCAATTCCAAGTTTTCGCAGCATCAAAACCAGCATCAGATTAATATCGGCGCTGTTACCGGTCTTTTTACCGTATGCATCCTTAAGAGAGGTGTTTATATATTTCGAATCAAAGCCATCCCATTCCATACGGTTTTTTATGAAAGAATATGCCGCCTCCATTCTTGATTTCTCATCAGGGTATTCGGACATAATCCTTTCAACCTCATCTTTCAGAAAACCCCCGCCACTTTTTATTTTAGCACCAAAATAGGTATTGTTCAGCAATGTTTTGTTAATAGCTTTCCAGGATGTAGAATAATCGGACAAAGTACCATATCCGGGTTTAATCATTGACAGTTCAAATTCAGCCTTGCTAATATAGTTCTCTTTTGAAGTCATTGGCTGCTCCTCAATAAATGCAGGAACATCCTTAGCTATAAAGTGGTAATACTCTTTTTGAAACTCAACTTCCGATGTACTATAATGTGTTTGTGCTGTTGAGAATCCCTGTCCCCCTGTTCTAACTTTTTCCCGAAGTACAACTTTATCCTGCTTTGTCTCATTTTCATAAACGCTCATCGGCACGTAACCGCTAACGATTTTTTTAAAAATATAATATTCCGGAATTTCAACGGTATATTCACTCCACATTACAGGTATATCATACTGAAAATACCAGTCGTGAATATAGTAAATCAGGTCGGAAGTTATGGAATATTTTATATCAATAATGGAGCCTTCTTTAACGTTTGGCATTGCAAATTTTGTACGTTTAAGATATTCGTGAACATCTTCGTCATAAATATTTTTCCCCGATAATTTTGATTTCTCAGTCTTCCCGTTCTCCAGATTAAATGTTACACCTTTCAGCTCCGATAGCTTCTCAACACTTGAACCCGAAATCCTGAGGGGAATTGACCAGTCGGCCCAGCCGTACTCTTTTTTATCAAATATTTTTACCCTTACGTGTCTGTCAAAATGAAGTTGGAACCTGCCCAAACTTTCATTATATTCAAAGTAAGTCTTTCCAAAATCAAATAATATTACCGCACCCGCATTTGTATCCGCTTCATACACGGTCATTTTCAGATTGTTTTGGTCAATCTTTCCAAATTTCATAGGCTCCTTTTGGGAATATGAATCGAAAGCGATAATTAAAAGTAAACAGAGATGAAAAATTCTGTAAAGTGATAAGTTTTTCATAAGTTGATAAATCTAAAGGATTGATTGTTTTTTTCGACAGCAATATTATTAATAATTTCAAATATAACCAAGAAATTTCCCGATATTTTACTACTTTCGTGCTCTATATCCATTAATGATGATAATATGAGAAAGATATTTATCTACGTTATTCCGCTTTTCTTGCTACTGTTTTCCTGCATAAGAAACAAACCTCAACAGTCCGATATTACTATTGTTAAAGGAGGAATCATCATTGACCTTTCGGGTAACGGCAAGACCGGAAAGGATATTAAGGAGGGTTATATTATCTATTCCGGGGATTCGATTTTGGAAGTGGGAAGGCTTTCAGACAGGAATAAATTTCCGACAGGTGCCAAAGTTATTGACGCTTCCGGAAAATATATAATGCCCGGACTCATTGACGGTTTTGCCGTGATGAACAATCAGGCTTATGCCAATGCTTTTCTCTACTCGGGCATTACAACGATAATAGGAGTGGAAGGAGGCAGAAGGGGACCATTTTTCTATTTTGCCGATCCCTCACCCGATTTTTATATGCTTGAATCCGTTGGCGATTTTCCCAAACCGGATTCATCGCAGCTTTTTGATTTGAGAAAGCTTTATGAAGAGAAATACAAGATTGCCCTGCTCAAATATGAATTGAGATCTGAACAGGTTAAGTTATTGGTTGACAGTGCCCGCCGGTTTAATATGGGAACCATTGGAGAACTTGGGTTTACAAGCTATCAGCAAGGTTGTGAATACGGAGTTGATGCATTTGTACACACCACCCGCTATTCACTTGATGTAGCCCCGCCGGAGATGAGAAAAGCGGTTGCCGCTCATCCCTTCAGCGATGACCTCAACAGTCCTAAATGGAAGTATTACCGGTATTTGTACAGCCTTGATACCTCCGACAAGGCTTTGAAAGAACACGCAAAGATTCTTGCTTCTTCACACTCTTATTTAATGCCTACAATGAGCCTTCTGTATGCCGACCTGCCGGGAAGCAGTAATCCCTGGCTCAAACCCGTCGCAGGGATTATCAAGGCAAAATACATCAATAATCCCGTTGATAAAAGCACCGGAAAACACGACTATTCTGAAGATGTGCAAAAGAATTACACTGCAATGGCTCGGCAGGAACTAAAAATAGAGTCTGTTTACAGAAAAGCAGGTTGTCGCTACCTTGCAGGTAGTGCAACGGATGTTTGGGGTACAATGCCTGGGATTTCACTTCACACGGAACTTGAGTTACTTCATCGCATCGGCCTCTCTAACCGGGAAGTGCTGGCTGCAGCCACTACAAATTTTGCGGATGCTTTCCGCTGGAAAACAGGTAGTATCGAAAAAGGATTTGAGCCCGACATTTTGATACTGGATAAAAATCCGCTGGAAAACCTTGAAAATACGTGGAAGATCTCCATACTGATCAGTAATGGAAAAATCATTAACAGAGAAAAATTGCTTAAGGGAAAAACGGATTATTCTGACGATCCGGACGGGATGATCATTTCAAGGCAGCCGATGGATATCTTCGCGGATACGGCCGTTGTGAATGCCGTTGAAACAAAAGTCGCAGGTGAAAGGATGTTAAAATCCGGTTTCAAATATCTTGACAAAGTAATTACCGAAGAACTCTATTATGTCAGCGACGGTTTGAAGGTAAAGGCGTACCTTGCTTATCCCAACGACAGGAAGAAACACCCTGCAATAATTTATAACCGCGGGGGTAATCGTGAATTTGCAAAGCTAAACCCGAAAAAGATGGCCAAACTGCTTGCAAGAGTTGCTAGTTGGGGATATGTGGTCATAGGAAGTCAGTATCGTGGAAATGACGGTGGAGAAGGAAAAGAGGAGTTCGGCGGCGCAGATGTGGATGATGTACTTAACCTGATTCCATTGCTTGAATCGCTTCCTAATGTTGACACTTCAAAAATAGGGATATACGGAAGAAGCCGCGGCGGAATGATGACATATCTTGCAATGATGCACACCTGCCGTTTTAAAGCTGCCGTGGTTGTAGGCGGTGCCGCTGACCTGCGTATGATGAACGAAAACAGAGGAAATGAAATGGAGGCGTGGGTTTACAGTGAGTTGATGCCGGATTATTGGGAGTATAAGGATTCTTTGCTCTCTGTAAGGTCGGCGATAACGCGTGTGAATGAAATTTGCAAAACAACACCTGTTCTATTGCTTCACGGAACAGCCGACTGGCGCGTGATGCCTGAAGAGTCGCTGAATATGGCTCTGGCTTTCCAAAAAGAAAAAGTCCCCTACCGCCTTGTAATGTTCGAAGGCGGTGACCACGGACTGACGGAATTTAAAAAAGAACAGTACGAAATGATTAAAAAGTGGTTTGACAAATACCTGAAAAACAGCAAAAAATTACCTGTACTTAAACCTCACGGAGATTAAATATGAAACGAAGAGATTTTATCAAAGCAAGTAGTGCGGCAGCGTTTGCAGTAACAACACCCCTTTCCGGTTTTGCCGGAAAACATCAGAGTTTTGAGGTGGAGAAAGAGTGGAAAACGGTTAAATTTACACGTGACGGTCTTGACCTGACACCAAAGGAATATTCGACACTATTGGATGAAATAGTAGTGAGAGAGGGTATCAAATCCGACAGCTATTCCCGCTTCGGGATTGTTGAAAAACTCGAAAAACGAATGGCTGAAATTCTCGGGAAAGAGAGTGCCGTTTTTATGCCTACGGGAACACTGGCTAATCATATTGCTGTCAGGGAATTATCAGGCAAAAACGACAGGGTGATAGTACAAGCCGAAAGCCATCTTTACAACGACTCGGGTGACTGTGCCCAAAAACTGAGCGGACTGAACCTGATTCCGATAGCCCGAAACAAAGCTACATTTACGCTTGACGATGTAAAAAATGTAGTGGAACAGACGGAAAACGGCAGAGTTAAAACAGGTGTAGGTGTGATCTCCATTGAATCACCGGTACGTAGAAAGGACAATGAGATGTTTGACTTTGAGATGATGAAAACCATCGCGTCGTATGCCAAGGAAAAAGGTATTAAGATGCACCTCGACGGGGCAAGGATGTTCAACGCCTGTGTGCACTCGGGGAAGAGTCCGTCGGACTTTGCATCCATGTTCGATACTGTTTACGTTTCACTTTATAAGGACTTCAATGCCGCTTCGGGAGCTGTTTTGGCAGGCCCCAAAGAGTTCACAAAGAATCTGTTTCATGTGAGAAGAATGTTCGGAGGCGGAATGCCGCAGGTTTGGCCCTTTGCTGCAGTGGCTAATCATTATCTCGACTCCTTTTCGGATGATTACTCACAATCGGTAAAACAGGCGGAACAACTGTTTGGGCTGCTTGAAAAGAATTCAACCTTTAAAATAGAAAGGATTCCCAACGGGACAAACGTTTTCAAACTATACACGGATATTCCCGACAGAGAAAAGTTCAGGGACAATCTTAAAAAAAGGGATATATTGATCCCTGCTCCCGACAAGTCTTTCAACGGATTTAAGATGAAGATAAACGCGACTTTGCTAAGGTCAACACCCGAAAAAACAGCAAAAGCATTTGAGGAAGCGGTTTAACGTCGGTTCCGGAAATTAGTGCAATATTTAATTATTGTTGGTGAGTGTTTTACAGGTCGTTAAATTACTACTCATCCTCTCCCTCAATGATCTCCTTTCCTTTCTCTTTCCACTTTTCAAAAGTTGATTTATTGATATCCAGTTCTTCAAGTTTATTCCACAATAATGGGGCTATTCCCGCAACGGGAGCATATAAAACGGACTCTTTCTTTTTCTCTTTCGGTATCCATTTATTGTCAAGACTGTTTATAAGCATTATGACAATACTCAGGAAAACCGCTGCTTTCAATATGCCGAATGCAGCACCTCCCAACTTGTTCAGGACACCGAGAGCAACCATATTAACCAGTTTTTCAAGTAATTTACCAACAAAGTAAACGATAATAACTACTCCGATAAATGTTATAATAAATGAAATTATCGGCACATAATCTTCGTTCATTGCAAAGTTTTCGATTAAGAACCGTGCTGCATAATCCGAAAAATAAACCGCTGCATAAATACCGACCACAAGTGCCGCGAGTGAGAATAGCTCAACGATAAAACCTTTCCTGAATCCTGTAAATCCAAGCCAGACCATAGGTATAGCTATTATTATATCAATGTAATTCATATTCTTTATATTAACATACTAAACAAAACAATCAAATGTAAGAATGCTATTTTATCTTTTTCGCTCTGTGTTTTTTCAATCTTTTTGTAAGTTCCGTATCAAAAACGAATTCATTCAGTTCCTTATTATCGGCATCAAGAATTTGAGTTTTATCCCCGCTCCACCAAAGTTGCCCTTGGTAGATAAATGAAATGGTATCCCCGATTTTAATTACGGAATTCATATCATGTGTATTAACGATTGTAGTAATTTGAAATTCCTCGGTCAGTTTACTGATAAGATCGTCAATAACACCGGAAGTATGGGGGTCGAGTCCTGAGTTGGGTTCATCACAAAAAAGATATTTGGGATTCAGGGCAATGGCACGGGCAATGGCAACTCTTTTTGTCATACCACCGCTAAGTTCGGCCGGATATAGCTTATTCTCATTTTCAAGATTTACCCATTTGAGGCAGAAGTTCACTCTTTCCAGCTTCTCTTCAAGCGTCTGATCCGTGAACATTGTAAGCGGAAACATTATATTCTCCTGAACGTTCATCGAATCAAACAATGCTCCTCCCTGAAAAAGCATTCCTATCTCTTGCCTGATCTTTTTTCTCTCTTTGAAAGTCATTGCTGAAAAGTCCCTGTCATCAAAAACAATATGACCTTCATCAACCTCATACAATCCCACCAGGCATTTCATCAGGACGGTTTTTCCCGATCCGCTCTGTCCTATTATCAAGTTCGTTTTACCTTTTTCAAACTTAACGGTAATATCCTTTAAAACCTGATTATCTCCGAACGATTTTGATATATGTAATGCTTCAACCATCAGTTATTTTTTTTACGACAGCAACAATTGAGTAAGTATAAGATTAAAGAGTATTATCATAATACTGCTCCAAACCACAGCTCGTGTACTTGCAGCACCGACTTCAACGGCACCTCCCTTTACAATAAAACCTTCAAATCCGGAAATAGATGTAATTAGAAATGCAAAAACCACCGTTTTTATCAATGCATAGAAAATACTGTATCCTTCAAAACAACATCTTATACCGTATATAAATTCATTCACAGTATAAAGGTCAGTAAAAACAGCAACAAGCCAGCCTCCGATTATTCCGAAATACATACTCAAAATTATCAATACCGGATTTATGAGCATTGCTGCGGTAACCTTAGGAAAAATCAAATGGTTGGCAGGATTTATGCCCATTATCTCAAGTGCATCAATCTGCTCGGTAACCCGCATCGTTCCGATCTCGGAGGCAATACGGGAGCCGACCTTTCCGGCAAGTATAAGGCTTATAATAGTAGGCGCAAATTCAAGGATAACGGATTGACGAACCGTAAAACCGATTGTTGATACCGGAATTAAGGGGTTGTCAATATTATATGATGTTTGAATGGCAACGACGGCACCCATAAACAAGGAGATAATTGCAACAATACCAAGCGATTCGACACCAAGACTTTGTATCTCCGTTATCAGTTGACTGCGATAAACACTACCCTTTTCAGGTCGTCGAATAACCTGAATCATCAACAAAATATATTTCCCGAATCTGCTCAACATTCCATTACATTTCTTTTGCGAAATTAAATATTATTCTGTAATCAATTAAAAAAAAGTAAATAACAACTTATAAAAAACAATAATTCCGTATTTTAGCGGTTTCTTTTAAAAACAAATAACGTGAAAAACAGATTTAATATTCTATTGGTTATAATACTTTTAACTGCCGGTTTTTTTACCTCCTGCTCATCTACTCGCAAGGCAAACAAGAAATGTCGCGAATGCCCTGAATTCAGTATTAATGATAACAAATTATCTGATAATTATTTGATTTATGAAGTCGGATAAAGATATTTTACTCAAATACCTTCCCGAGGAATCGGTTCCTGTTATTCTTGACTGGATAGGGCAACATAACCTGAAATTCTCCATCAGCAAAAGCAGAGTATCGAAGTTGGGAGACTACAGGCCGCCGTTGCGCCAAAGACATCACTCCATATCTGTAAATCACGACTTGAATAAGTATCACTTTTTAATTACTTTTGTTCACGAATTTGCACATCTCGTCACCTGGGAAAAGTATAAGGGAAAGGTGAAACCGCATGGCAAAGAGTGGAAAACGGAATTTAAAACTTTAATGCAGGTCTTTATTGACAATGAAAATATATTTCCTGAGGAGATAAGAGAGGCACTTATTGAATTTTTCAAAAAATCGTCACGAATTGATACTAATTTAGTGCGGGTGCTGAAAAAGTATAATCGGCACCGGAATGAAACCGTTCTTGAAGATCTTCCCGAGGGAGCGGTTTTTAAAATTTACAATGGAATTATATTTCAGAAACAAAAAAAACTGAGAAAACGTTTTCGATGCAAACGTTTTGATGATGGCAGGATTTATCTTGTCAGCCCTCTAATGACCGTTGAAATTATTGAAAAATAAATTTAAAATATACAGAAATATGAACAAGAATAATTACTGTGTTATAATGGCAGGAGGCATCGGAGCCAGATTCTGGCCTATGAGCCGCACTTCACACCCGAAACAATTCATTGACATTCTCGGAACGGGAAAAACACTGATTCAACAGACGGTTGACCGCTTTCTGAAAATTTGTCCGAGGGAAAACATTCTCATTGTTACAAATGAGATATACCGTGAGATGGTTCTTGAACAGCTTGAAGGATTTACGAACAATCAGGTACTGTGCGAACCGATGCGCCGAAATACCGCTCCGGCAATAGCCTATGCGGTTTATAAAATAAACGAGTCAAATCCGGAAGCAAATATCGTTGTTGCACCTTCTGACCATATTATTTTGAAAGAGGATACCTTTACGGATGTTATCCTTTCGGCCTTAAATGCCACAGCCGATAACGATTGGCTGCTTACTCTCGGTATTACCCCGTCAAGACCGGAAACAGGTTACGGATATATACAGTTTGAGGATTCCAACCCTTTTGAACAGGACAAAAGGATCAGGAAAGTAAAAACATTTACCGAAAAACCCGATTATGATCTTGCCGTCAAGTTCTTGGACAGCGGTGATTTTCTATGGAATTCCGGGATTTTTATCTGGTCGGCAAAAACTATCCTAAAAGCCTTCAAAAATCATTTACCTGAGGTAGATTCCATATTTAAGGAGGGTAAAGGCATTTACAACACTGATAAAGAGCAGGAATTTATTGACAAGGCATATCCCGTATGCAAAAACATCTCCATTGATTACGGAGTTATGGAAAAGGCAACCAATGTTTATGTTCTGGCATCTGATTTCGGATGGTCCGACCTTGGTACCTGGGGCTCGCTGTTCGAGATAAGAGAAAAAGATAATGACAACAATGCAATTATTGGAAAAAATGTAATGACATTCGACACAAAGAACAGCATTGTAAATATGCCTGAAAACAAACTCATTGTTTTGCAGGGGCTTGATGATTATATTGTTGTGGAAAATGACGACATACTTCTTATTTGCCGTAAACGCGACGAACAGAGCATAAGAGAAATGGTGAACGCGGTAAAGGTTGAAAAGGGTGAGGAGTTTGTATAACGGATAGTTGTTTTATTGTAAAATCTTATTAACTAATCAAAATAATATTCAAATGAAAAAGACTTTACTTATTTTAACTGCTTTGGTTCTTGGACTTGCTCCAATGACGAAAGCCGACGAGGGAATGTGGCTTCCCATTTTTATCGAAAGACTGAATTATGTTGATATGCAAAAAGAGGGGTTACATCTTACACCCGAAGAAATTTACAGCATCAACCATTCAAGTTTAAAAGATGCCGTTGCTATTTTCGGTGGCGGTTGTACAAGCGAGATCATTTCCGATCAGGGATTACTGCTAACGAACCACCATTGCGGGTACAGTTCCATACAGGCTCATTCATCTCTGGAACATGATTACCTCACAAACGGTTTTTGGGCTGAAACTTTAGCCGATGAGCTTCCGAACCCCGGGCTAAAGGCAACTTTTCTGGTAAGGATTGAAGATGTAACCAAGCGTGTACAAGAAGTTCTCAGCGACACTATGAGCGAAGATTCAAGGTGGAAGGCTGTAAGAAAAATCTCAAAGGAGATAACCGGCGAAGCTACAGACGGCACACACTATACGGCATCCGTCCGCAGCTTTTTTGAAGGCAATGAGTTTTATCTCTTTGTTTATGAGGTTTTTACAGATATAAGATTAGTAGGTGCTCCTCCCTCCTCAATAGGTAAGTTCGGTGCCGATACCGACAACTGGATGTGGCCCCGGCATACTGGCGACTTTTCCATGTTCAGGGTTTATGCCGATAAAGACGGTAATCCCGCACCCTATTCCGAAGATAATGTTCCGTTGAAACCCAAACACTCTCTACCTATTTCGGTTGCAGGTGTCCACGAAGGTGATTTTGCTATGATACTCGGTTATCCTGGCAGCACCGAAAGATATATGACCTCTTTCGGAATAAAACTTGCCCTTGATATTTCAAATAATACCATTGTTACCATCAGGGATAAGAAACTGAAAATTATGCTTGCCGATATGCAGGCCGACCCGGCAGTAAGAATTAAATATGCATCAAAATATGCCGGTACTTCAAACTACTGGAAATATTACATTGGACAGACAAAAGGGCTGAAACGCCTTCACGTTTACGACAAAAAGGTTGAACTGGAAAACAGATTCAGCGATTGGGTTGATGCCGACAATGCAAGAAAAGAAAAATACGGTGATGTTTTAAAGATAATAAGCGATGCCTATTCAACCATAGAAAAATATGAACTGGCAAGAATTTACCTCAGAGAAGCCATTCAGCGGGGAAGCGAATTGCCCGGATTTGCAAATAATTTTTCAAATCTGGCATATCAGCTCTCGAAGAAAGAGGTGGATCGGGAAAAAGTGGATAAAACCATTTCTTACTTAAAAAACGGGAAGAAAGACATTTTAAAAACTATAATGAACCCACCGACCGCAAACTGCTTGCCGCAATGCTTGAAATGTATCACAAAAACGTTCCGGAAGACCAACAACCTCCCTACTTAAAAGAGATTGCGTCCAAATACAAAAACGATTTCGGAAAATATGCCGATTACGTCTTTGACAAATCCGTTTTTACAACACCGGAAAAAGTTGATGCTTTGATAGAGAAACCATCGGCAAAAAAAATAGAAAAAGACCCTGCCTATAAGCTGTATAAAGCTTTTACGGATTATTATTACGGTAATTACAGTAAAATTCTCAGTAAAGCTTACGATAAACTGGATAAAGGTAACAGGCTTTTCATTGCGGGTTTGCGCGAAATGGAACCCGATAAAAAATTCTATCCCGATGCCAACTTCACTATGAGAATGACTTACGGACAAGTATTTCCGTATTATCCGGCGGATGCAGTCTTTTATGACTATTACACTACACTTAAGGGTGTGATGGAAAAAGAAGACCCTGACAACTGGGAATTTGTTGTTCCTCCGAAATTAAAGGAACTTTACGAAGCTAAGGACTATGGCATTTACGGGGAGGACGGCAGAATGCACACCTGTTTTATTTCAAATCTCGACATTACAGGAGGCAACTCGGGTAGTCCGGTGATGAACGGATATGGTGAGCTTATCGGTATTGCCTTTGACGGTAACTGGGAAGCAATGAGCGGTGATATTGCCTTTGAACCCGAATTGCAACGCACAATATCAGTTGATATCCGTTACGTTTTGTTCATAATTGACAAATATGCGGGTGCAACACGGCTTATTGACGAGATGAATATTGTCAAAAACAGGCATACATCCATCAAGCCTGAGAATGCTCAAAAGAAAGAAGAGATGCAGCTTGATGATGTTAAAAAATAATGTTTTTGCATAGGTTTGGTATAACAAAAATAACAGAGGCAATTTATCTTTTATATTACCTCTGTTTTATTTCCTTGTAATTCTTATTAAAATGCGGTACTAAAAAAATGAATAGCCGCCATTAAACACTACCTATTATCGTAATTATCAAACATTTTACCAATCTTGTCTTTTGTCTCCTGTGAAGCTTCTTTAAGATTATCCAACACTTCTTGTTTCAGATCACCTATTCCAAGATTAAGATTTTTTGCAACATCAATTGTTTTTGATTTTATGGATTTCAGCTTAAAAGAAAACATTATATATGCGACTCCCATAAATATCAAGGCAAAAGAGGTTAAGAAAATCAAATTGAAAGCTCCAAAGACAGGGTCCATTACCATAAAAAAGGACATAATTGTTAAAAGTATCCCCAATGTAAGTATCCATCCCCATCCTTTGATCTTTAAGTCTTTAAGATCTGTGGAGAAGGCAATTACGGAGATGCCTCTGAAGAGCAGCCAGAATCCGACAACAAATGGCAAAATAACCATTGAAATGGCCGGGTAGCTCCAGAGGAAAATACCAACCAGAATTTCAAAAATACCACCTGTTAAGTACCATCCCCATCCTTTAATAGCTTCTCTGTTTGTAATAGAGAATACTGTTTGCATAATTCCGTTTATCAAAATCAGGGCAACAAAAACCATTGAGAGGGCAAGATAACTTTCAACAGGTGTCCGGGTAACCCAAAAGCCGCCCAAAACCAAAAGGATACCGAGAATTAGAAACAACCACCAATTTTTAACGGCTGAAATTGCTTCTGAAATAATGTTTGTCATAATTTTATTTTTTAGGGTTAAAACTATTCACAAAGATAATAAATAATTAACGTGAAATCTTAAAAACATAGAAATGAAATGTTACTACTCAGTCATACTTCTTATTAGAAAATTATTATCTAATGATTTTTTATCTACTTACACGTGCCGGGTAGTAACAGTATTTTTATTTTCTTTTGTTTTTACAAACAATTTATTGTTAACTTTGCTGCTGATGGTAACCTTAACTAAAATAATTATGAAAAAACAATTACAACTTATTTCCGGATTAATACTGCTTTTTATTATGATAAGCGGTACTCTACAGACACAGGAGTTTCGTACGGAAACCGATCTTCTCGGCGACATCAAAGTACCTGCCGATGCATACTACGGGGCACAGGCTGCACGCGCAATGCAAAATTTTAAAATATCGGGACAATATATCAATGATTATCCCGATTTTATGAAAGCCTGGGGTATGATTAAGCTGGCTACCGCGCGTGCCAATACGGAAGCCGGAAAAATGAAGCCGGAAAAGTTGAAAATGATAGAACCCGCCTGTCAGGACCTGATTGACGGAAAATTACTTGACCAGTTTAAAATAGACCTTTATCAGGGTGGTGCGGGGACTTCGGCAAATATGAATGCCAATGAGGTTATCGCCAACAGAGCTCTGGAACTCGCCGGATATAAAAAAGGAGATTATGAAAAAATATCTCCGAATGATGATATAAATATGTCGCAGTCAACCAACGACACATACCCAACTGCACTGAAACTGACTATGCTGCTTCAACACGATAAGTTGAAAGCCGAAATGACCCGGCTTAAAAAATCTTTTGAAAAACTTGGAAGCAAATATCTTGAAGTTGTTAAGATGGGGCGGACAGAATTTCAGGATGCCGTACCTATGACCGTGGGACAGGAATTTTATTCGTACGCCTCTATGATAGATTGGGAAATTGATAATCTTGACAATGCCGCAAAATCATTGGAAGTTTTAAATATGGGTGGTACCGCAATAGGTACGGGGTTGAACACCCCTGACGGTTATCAGGAGTTTATTATTAAAAATTTGCGTGAGATAACGGGATACGACCTTACAAATGCTGACGATCTTATCGCTGCAACATCAAGTTTACATGGCTTTGTGGTCTATTCATCGGCACTAAAAACTTTGGCCACAACACTTTCAAAGATTTCCAACGACCTTATCATTCTATCTTCGGGTCCGCGAAACGGAATTTTTGAAATCAATCTTCCACCAAGGCAACCCGGGTCATCAATTATGCCGGGTAAAGTAAATCCCGTAATCCCCGAATTAATGGCTCTCGTTAGCTATCGTGTTGTCGGGAATGATGTTACGGTAAATATTTCCGCTTCCGATGGCGACTTACAGCTTAATGCCTATGAACCTGTTGTGGGGCTTACAATCTTCGAATCACAAAAACTTTTAACAAACACCATGAAAACATTCCGCGAAGATTGTATTGACGGAATCACAGTTAATGAGGATACCGATAAAAAGAATCTGGAGACAACAATCGGTATTGTTACTGCATTGAATCCTGTTTTGGGACATCATGTCGGCGACGAACTGGCCAAAGAGGCAAAGGAAACGGGAAAAGGAATATTGGAGCTTGTTCGTGAAAAGAAACTTCTGACCGAAGAGCAGATAAAGGAGATTTTTTCGGTAGAAAACCTGACAAGACTTGACAAAGCAAAATATAATAACAAATAATAATTTATTAACTTTAAAAATATCAATAAAATGAAAAAACAAATTTTTAATTTCGCATTTATTTCAGTTTTACTTTTTGCATTTATTCAAAACGGTTTTTCGCAGGAGAAAAAACTTCCCAAGGTCATTATTCTGGCAACCGGAGGCACAATAGCAGGTTCCGGTGAAAGTTCAACCGGGTCTTCTTACACATCCGGAAAGGTTACCATTGAATCTATGATTGATGCCGTGCCTAATATCCGTAAACTTGCCGACTTGTCAGGCGAACAAATTTCAAATGTGGGTTCACAGGATATGAGTGTGAAAATATGGCTTGATCTCGCAAACCGTATCAATGAGTTGCTTGCTGGCGACGTTGACGGTATTGTTATTACACACGGTACCGACACACAGGAAGAAACCGCCTATTTTCTAAACCTTGTTGTAAAAAGCAATAAGCCTGTTGTTTTAACCGGCTCTATGCGTCCGTCCACCGCACTAAGTGCCGAAGGGCCTCTTAACCTTTACAATGCAGTTGCAGTTGCAGCTTCACCCGAATCAAAAGACCACGGAGTTATGGTTGTTATGAACGATAAAATCTTTGGTGCACACTCGGTAACGAAAATGAATACTACAAATGTTGAAACTTTTGAAGCTCCTATGCACGGTCAACTTGGTGATGTTAATTTCGGGGAGGTTACTTTTTATCACTATCCTCACGGTTTAAATACTACAAAAAGCCGGTTTTCTGCCGACGGCATCAAAAGTCTGCCGCGTGTTGATATTGTCTATGGTTGTGCTGATATGTCTCCCGACCTTATTGACATAATGGTTAAAGCCGGAGCAAAAGGCATTGTTGTGGCTGGTGTCGGAGACGGAAATATGACAACTGCAACACTGGAAGCGGCAAAAAGAGCAACCGAAAAAGGTATCCCTGTGGTTCGTAGCGCAAGAGTCCCTACCGGTGCTGTTCTTATCCATGGTGAGGTTGATGATGAAAAGTACGGAACAATTGCATCCGATGAGCTTAACCCCCAAAAAGCACGGATACTGCTTATGCTTGCATTGCAACAGGATAAAAACAGAACCAGAGAGGAATTACAGCAACTTTTCATTGATTATTGATAGTGACCCTATTAAATAAAAATTATGAAATCAAAACTATTATTAATCGTATTTTTGAGTATTTTGAGCCTGGGCAAAGCCCAGCAAATGCAATCGGATGATAATATAACCTATAGAAGCATAATTCCCGAAGATAAGCAAAACTTGCTTCGTAATATTGATATGTTTGCCAATACTCAACTGGCATTCAGAAATGATTTTACGAACGGGGAATATATGGGCTCAAAATTCAAATTTGAGCAATTCAGAATGGAAATAAAAGGCTATCTTCATAAAAACATTTATTTCCGTTTTCGTCATCGTTTCACAAGCACATTTGAACCCCAATCCATTGATAAAATCATCAAAGGTGTTGATTTTGCTTACCTCGTATTTACTTTAAGCGACAAATGGAAGCTTACACTTGGGAAGACTTATGCCGACTGGGGAGGAATTGAATTTGACCTGAATCCGATTGATATCTATGTCTATTCCGACATCATCGAGATGGCTGATAATTTCCTGACAGGCGCCGAGTTACACTTCAAAGTCAATGACAATCATAATTTCGGATTCCAGATTCTCAACTCCAGAACAGGATCATTTGATGATATATATGATACGGTTCCCGACGTTGTTGCCTCTAAAGCTCCTCTTGCTTTTGTCTTTAACTGGAGAGGAAGTTTCTGGGGCGGAAAGATTTCCACAATCTGGTCGTATTCATATTTTACCGAAGCAAAAAATTACGGAAAAAATTATATAGCACTCGGTAACCAGTTTAAATCAAAGCATTTCGATTTGGCTTACGACTACAAAATAAGTCAGGAAGGCATTGACAGAACAGGTATAATAAGCGATGAAATACCCGACAATCTGTATAATTATGCTGTCAAAAACACTCTTTATCAAAGCCATTGGGTTCGTGCAACTTATAAATTCAATAAAAAATGGCATTTATGTCTGGATGCTTTTGTTGATTTTGCCGACTGGAAAGATGACCTTGACCCGCTAAAAACCGAAGACAGATTCAGGACTGTTTACAGTTTTATTCCCACAATTGAATATTTCCCGTGGGAAGACTTTGATTTTAAGTTCTTTCTGGGATATGTGGGACGCTATTATAAATATTCCGATTATGCCAAATCACGTCCCGAATTTACTTTTAAGGACTATAATACCGGTAATATTATGATTGGTCTCATATCACCGTTAAAGTTCTTGTAATAATGGTACTGAATCTCGATTCAAGACAAACGATAGTAGCGGCAATCCTGGTACTTTTCCTCGGAAAATACATCAACAGGAAGATAGATGTCTTACGCAAATACAACATTCCGGAGCCCGTCACCGGCGGTCTTGTGGCTTCTTTGTTTTTCGGGCTTCTTTATCTGTTGTTTCACATAAATATAGAATTTTCAAAACATTATCGTGATATTCTGCTCATTGTTTTCTTTACTGCAATAGGAATGTCAACGGAGATTAAAAGTATTTTAAAAGGAGGCAAAACACTTCTAATACTGACACTTTTTGCCGTTGCTTATATCTTTCTGCAAAATTACATCGGTATTTTTATTGCAAAACTATTTAATGTTAATCCTGTTACCGGTGTACTCGCAGGATCGGCTGCCCTGCAAGGCGGGCACGGAAATATCGTTTCCTGGGCACCTATCATAAACGAAAAATTCTCTATTACCAACGCTATGGAAATAGGGATGATATCCGCAACATTCGGATTAATTATAGGAGGTGTGTTGGGCGGCCCGGTTGCAAAATTCCTGATTAAAAAGTACAATCTTAAGCCCGATGATACGGAGGGTGAAATAACAATCGGCACTAAACATGGGAAAAATCCTGTTATTGACTACAATTCAATATTAAAAGTATTACTGATTCTTGCTCTATCTATCGGTATAGGCATCTATATTCATAATCTTCTGGAATATGTAAATTTCACTCTTCCGCTTTTTGCCACCTGTATGCTGGGAGGAGTTATCCTGGCCAACCTTATCCCGTTACTCATTCCGAAATTGAATTGTCCCGCACATTCTCCAACGTTGGCCATCACGTCGGATTTAAGTTTGGGACTGTTTCTGGCTATGGCTATGATGGCTCTGAAATTCTGGGAATTGGGGTCGGAATCCTTGTTTATTATAGTAAGTTTGCTTTTGCAAACAATTGCAATACTTCTGTTCTCCGTATTTATAATATTCAGGGTTTTGGGAAGAGATTATACGGCGGCAGTAATATCAGCCGGATATATTGGCTCGGCAATGGGAGCCACTCCAACTGCAATGGCAAATATGGCTGCCGTAACTAAAGAACACGGACCCTCACCGGTTGCCTTTGCCGTAATCCCGATTGTGGGAGCTTTTATAATTCAGGTTAGCAATGCGGTTGTGATTAATATTATTTTAATGTGGCTCGGGTAAATATTTATCTATTAATTGACCGGTTACATTTTAAAGGTTAATCTATTGATAAAGTTATATGAAAATTGCTATAAAAGGTAAAAGGGGCAAAATATTGCCCCCTCATTCCTTCCTTTTCATTAACCGTTCGTTTATTCCGGTACTTGGCTGGTTTTACCTTTATTCATATACCATTTGTTGTTTTTATCAACATTCTCCGTTTCACCGTTAAGATTGAAATCCGTTGGCATATATCCGCTTTTACCCGCATCCGTTTTCCAAAGCAAATAATCACTATTATCAATAGTCCCGTCTGCATTGGCATCACCCGAATATATGCCCCAAATTCCCGGTATCAATTCTGTTTGAGCAGCAGTTCCTCCGTATGCCTTTGTACTGTCTGTTGTAAAGTCATAGGTGTAAATGCCGCCTGATAAAGTTAATGCCTGAGAAGATATGACAGGCAAATGATTGCGGTGCCAAATAACAACAAAAAGACTATCGGAAACACTACTTGAGAACAACAGATTACTATATCCGTCAAGTGCTGTAATATTTCCGTTCTTTGTCAATAAAGCCGCTTTTCGAGCAATACGTGTAGACGTAGTAGCCGTTGAGACATCACCGGCAGTTTCTCTTAGTTCTACAAGTACCCAATCTACGGCATTAATAGGAGAATAACTGAAATGTTCATTCCCATAATAATACCATGGATTGGAATTATAGGGTTGATAATTAGGAACATATTGAGGATTTAAAGATGTTCTCATTTCAGAATTAATGAAACTACCTTGAAGATTAGTTTTAATATTTATGTAGAATCCTGCTCTGCCTGTAATACTTCCATTTGTGATTTTTGGTAAAGGAATACCTTCACTCAAAGTTAAATCTGTAATATTTACATAAGCATATTCATTGGTTGTTAATTCAGGATTGAGCTGGAATCTTACTTTAAACATTACTCCTGCCGTATCAAATTGGTTAGTACCTGCTCCTGCAAAAATGATAGAATTACCCGATGACATTTTTGCAAATGTCCAACCTTCCGAGAGGGTTCCTTCGGTTATTATATCAATGGCGGTCAACTCCGGCGACCTGAACGAAATTGTGCCCTCGATACCACTGATTTGCTCCCCTGCAGGTAAATCACCTATCAACACAGGCAAATCAAACTGCGAATTCAAAATTGCCTCAGCATCCGGTATCGTAACATAAGTGTCGTAAACGGTAATATTGCCACTGCTACCCGAAGCCCCTACCTGATCGGTAGCAATTACCTGGACGGTCCCGCTTCTATGGGCAGTAAGTAAACCGCTTTCATCAATAGTTGCAACTATGCTGTTTGAGGTTGACCAAATATGGGGGGCAATCCCTCCGCTTGCCGAAAACTGAAGTGTTTCGCCGGCAATAAGTGTTGCATAAGAAGGCGAAACCGTTATATTAGAGAAATTGATCGTGGAAAAATATCCATTGTCAGAATTTCCCAAAAGCCCTTCATTGAAACTTACATCATAAAAATTCAGCCATGTACTGCCGGAGTATGAGGCCGAAACATCAAAATTCAAATATAGCAGCACACCACTTCCCGACAAGGAAGTTGTCCCTGCAAAGGCAATTGAAATCTCCCCTTGTGAAGAATTGTTGTAAACCACATTTGACGATGTTTCCAGTAAAGTCCCGGCAGTTTCGTAAGTTACGGGGACCAAGATGTTTTGGTTGAAGGTAATACGGAAAAATCCAGAAATCACATCCAATCCTGTCAAGTCGGTAACATAAACAGGAATACTGATATTGCTGCCTTGCCATGCGGTAGTATCGTGTACCGAAAGCTCAAAAGCTCTTATCTCGATATCCGAATTTGTTGTGTCAATTATGCCGGCTGCATCTTCAGCCACTACTTTTGTAAAACCGTGTGCAGTAGCGGTCAGCAATCCTGTACTGGAAATACTGGCGACCGAAGGGTTTGTTACCGACCATGAATATGGTGCTGTACCTCCGCTTACATACAATTGTAATGTTTCACCTTTTGTTATTAATCCTGAGTTTGGTGTAACGGTAATGTACGGATTTGGCAAAGATGAGATAGAAATATAACCATTATCAGTAATCATAGAGGGTTCGCCTTCATTAAAAAAATTGTATTGAGAAGAAGTAAAGTTAATATAGGTTCCGCCGGATGTAACCGTCTTAAATTTAATATAACACAAAATCCCTGTTCCTGAAAGAACTGATGTTCCTGCTGCCGCAATGGTAATTTTATTTTGAGTTGCGTTATATATAGGTGTGCCCCAGGAGTTAGTCATTGTACCTGCAATAATAATATCAACAGGATTTATATATCCTGAATTGAATTGCAGCTGTAACTGATAAGAATAAACGTTTTCTCCGGTCAAAGTACTATCAACATAAACAGGAATTAGTATTGTATCACCGACAGCACAAGTTGTGTCCGGAATACGAACCTGAATATCAGAGGCGTAAATTATATTCCCGAATAAGAAGGCTCCAAAAATCAATATAAAGTATTTTTTCATATTTTTTGTTTTTTACCTTGACCCTCCACTTTCCGGTAAGGTGAACGCAACAAAAGCAAAGAGTCTAAAGGTGTTATTACTCACAAATACTTATTGCAAAATTTGTATTTTATTAATTTTTACATCATTCCCTGATGAAACTTTTATAAAATAAAATCCGCTTTCAAGTCTTTTGCCTTTATTATCCATTCCTTTCCATTCAAAAGTGTGAATACCGGTATTATATTTTTTTGTTATATTATAGATCATTTGACCTGTAATATTGTACACCACAATAGTAACATCATTATTTTCTTTCAGAGAAAATTGTATGTTTGTCGATTCCTTAAAAGGATTTGGAAAGATGTTTAAATACGAAATTTGATTGGATGATTGCGTGTTATCCAAACCTGTTGCGAGTCCGGAGATTTCAATTAATCCCGGATTTGAATTTTCTGTTAAATCTGTTTCATTTGCTATAAACTCATTAATAATAACGGGTGTTAAAATAGTGCCTGTAACATTTCCAACAACTTTAAAAGTTATATTTGCAATTGTTAAATTTGACTCAATATTATCATACCCGGCAAAAGCAAGTTTTATTTGACCTGATTGATTATCAAATCCGCTATTTGAGGTCATTTGAGGTGCGGTTGTCTCAATATTAGTAACTTCCAATAATTCGGAATCGAATCCCAAATCAATTTGTAATGAAATTGCATCCGAAATATTGGAAATAATAAGTGGTACAGTAAATTCTTCTCCGAGAGTTGCAGAATTGTTTCCGATGTTAAGTTGTCCTTCGGGGATTTTTGGAGGAATAATGCTTTCTAACTCTGCCGGAAAATAATCTATAATACCAACAACATATTGCAATATCAGTGCAGCATCATAAGAAGTTATACTACCGTTCCCACTGGTTTCGGCCACAAGTTGCTGGGTGGCATTCAACGGGTGGTTTACAGGGTCAACTACATAAAACAAAATCAATGAAGCATCATAAGCCTGTATTGCACCGTTGAGGCTAACATCGCCCATTACAGGGTTTGCCGTACCGTTGGCAAGCCAGGGAATATAATCCACACCATCGGAGACTTCCTGGCCCGTACCGCCGGGGTTGCCCGTATGTTCGGGACCTGAATTATCGCCCCACCAGTTGTATTCGGCATTTATGGTAAAGGTCTGGTCAAGGTTGTTGATGGCTTTGTATTGGATGTTATCAAAATCGCAATTGTTTACCGCTGGGTCTGATGCACCGCTTAAAATAATTCCATAGTAATTATCGGTAAAGGAGCAGTGTTGGATAGTAGGGCTTGCACTGTAAGTTCTTATTGCACCTAGTCTGTTTTGTTCGTAGGTTTGATAATATCCTGCATATTTAAAAACGCAATGTTCTAACTGACATAATGGGTCAAGCGATTCGTTTTGAAAAACAATTCCATTCCAATCCGTATATGATGGGATAGTAGCTATACTGTCCGAATTAGTATCTCCTCCATAAAAATCATCTTTATAGCTTGTGAAAACTATGGTGCTGTCGGGTGTGGAACCTCCTACTGCAATAAAGCCTTTGTAAACATTGATGCTTGCATTGTCTTTAAATTTTAACACTACACCCGGCTCTATTGTTAATGTAGCACTTGTTCCGATTGAATAACCGCTAAATATGTATGGTATATTATTTATCCCTGCATAATTTCTTTTTGGCAATGTTACATCCTGGGTAAGTGTTTCGTTGTTTATCCGGATAGCTTTCCAGGTATTTCCGGTCAGAACATTATTAAGTGTAGAAGCGGGGTACGATAGGATTGAAGTAGAAAAAGGGATATGGGTATCATTAAATGTGCAATTGTCGAGGATTGGATTTGAAACGCCATTTAGGGATAAGCCAAGACCATAGGTATTGTTGCTGTTACTAAAATGTTCAAAATAAACATTTGTAATCTGTGGCGAGGCACTCGTCATACTAATCCCTGTTGATTTATAACGGATTATGGCATTATTAATAATACTTGCATCATCGCTTTCATCATAGAAAGTAAAGCCGGTTCCTGATGGCGAAGGTGTTGTGTATCCATTTTGTTGAGTGTCTTGCGGATTTCCGAAATCATCGTCTTCAAGACGTGTGAAAACTACCGGGTTTGTTTCCGTACCAAGAACATTTATCTTACCTCTTACTGTAAAATTAGCCTCTTTAAATATGACCCCTTCCGGGATGGTCAAAGTTGTACCGAAAGCAATGGTGCCGCCACCGCCGTAATAGGTAATATTATTGTATCCCGCAAAATTCCTTTGGGGGATCGTATCGGAAACGGAATAGTTCTGGTTTCTTATTTGCAAGGCCATCCCGCCTACATTTAATACGGTGTTGTTACTAAAAACCGGATCCGAGAACATATCCATATAAATTGGGTAACCATCAATATTGTATATATTGTTGTTTGAAATGGTTGGCGATGCTGTACCAAAGATACCGAAGGCGGTAGTTTCCGAAAGTTCAATTGAACACGAGTCAATTTTGGGGTTAACGTTCAAGATTTTAACCGAACCTGAATTATAGCCATTATAATACCAAGGTGATTCATATGTGTTAGGCGAATTTCCTGCATATCTTATTTCGCAATGTTTTACAATATTTGCCGGATCAGTGGCCGTACTATAAAATCTTAGTCCTTCCCAATCCCCTTTGGCCGGTGAAGAAGCATTACCATCATTATTGGTATCACCTCCGGCAGAATCATCTTTAATAGAAGTAAAAATAATTTTATTATTTTCTTCCCCTTCACAAATAAATGTACCCATTATATCAATTTGGTCATAAGTATTATGATACCCTGACTTAGCATCTACTTTAAAAACTACTCCTGGCTCAACCGTCAAAGTTACATTTTGCGCAATTGTTAGTGCATTAATAATATAGGCGATATTTGTTATTCCTGCTATACTGCGCTGTGGCAGATATGCATCGCTATTTAAATAACCCTCAAGCAACCGGATACCACTACTGCCATTTGCAATAAAACTAATATCATTAAATGTGGGGTTTGATAAAAGGGACATTTTTATTGGATCAAAACGGCAGTTTTCTATTGACACAAAATTAAATACCGGTGAAGATGTACCGGCACAAGCAATACCATTTCCTCCATAATTAGAATCCGTATAATTCATACTCTGAATAGTTACAGTATCTACTATCGGAGAGGCAGAGCCGGAACAGTAAATACCATATTGACCGGTATTGCTTGCCCCTGAAATAACAAGGTGCTTTAACACAGGTGAGGCCGTACCCTGACAATCCACTCCTGTACCGCTAATATATAAAATGTTTGAACTGTTAAATTCAGGATTGGAGTTATTGCAAGATATACCTGATGGATATAGGAAATCAAAATTCTCCAACTTACAATAGTCATCATCGCTTGTTTCATAAAAATAAATTGAACCTGTCTGTCCGGGTGAAGGAGTGGACGAAGCACCATCGTTATTGGTGTCTGTTGGGTTGCCATAGTTGTCGTCGCGAATGGATGTAAGCACTATCCTTTCGGTTTCGGTTCCTATTGCCCGAAAACCTCCGTTTACGGCAAATCCCTGTCCATTGGATTTTATAACAACCCCCGGTTCAATATCGAGGTAGGTGCCGCCATCAACGGTAATGCTATTTTGCAGGACATATGTTATATTGGAATATCCCCCAACATCACGTTTTGCAATGGTGCCGTTTATGCTCAAAGTGCCACCAATAAGGCCCAGTCCCGTCTGTCCGGTATTGGTAAATACATTTCCCGAAAACACGGGGTTGGAAGTGCTTGAAACGGAAAAAGGTGTGTAATCCGTATTTATAATTTCATTGTCGGAAAGAACAGGGTCGGAAACCTGAAAGCAGCCAATGCCCCTGCTCACATCTTTTATCTCGCAATTACTGATTGTCGGGTTTGCGTTTATTATTGAAATGGCATATCCGGTTACACTCTGGCCGTAATAAGAAGGAGCATTATTTATATTTGCATAGTTAACCACACAATAGTTCATCACGGAGTTACTGCTGCCCGATGCAAAAACAATCCCCCCCCAATCACCTTTTGCGGGGTAGGTTGCCGTACCGTCTTTGTTGGTATCATTCGGGTTTCCATGATTGTCGTCTTTTACCGAGGTAAAAACTATCAGGCTGTCGGCGGTTCCATTCGCTATCAATGTTCCGTTTACAATAATATTTCTGTAATTATTGGAATTGTGGTATGCTTTTATCACTACCCCTTTTTCTATTGTGAGGGTAAGTGTGTCGGGAATCGTAATATTATCCAACATCAAATAGGTAACGTTGGGTATTCCCGTTACATTTCTTTTTTTGATAACGGCATCATTGGTCATAGTGCCTCCAATTAAACCGATGGCATCATATTCGTTGTCGGAAAAAGAAAACTCATTGTTCAGGAAAACAGGATCTGCTTCAAATGACATTGCAATGGGCACTTGTTCGCTCGAGCCGATTATATTGTTGGTAAATACCGGATCGGAATCACCCTGAAAATACGCCCCGTAATTGTTAAACGAAAAATTGCAACTATCTATTTCGGGACTGGCATTGTCGGTATAAACACCATAAGAGGCATATCTGATTTTGCAATTATCAAGGACACATTCTGTGTCTTTACTGTTGTCTAAGAACAGGATACCTGTCCAGTTTCCCGGTGCCGGGGAAGTTGCCGGGCCATCATCATTTGTATCGCCCCCCCAGTTGTCATCGTACCGGGAAGTGAAATAGATATGTTCACCGGGTGCGGCATCGGCTATTAAAGTGCCGTAAACATAAAAATAATTATTCGGTTTTAAAATATTATTTGAACCTATGGTAAGTTTTCCGGTTTCACGTACATAAAAATATGAATAAAACCAATATGGCATGTTAACAGAAGGGAATGTTATAGTATCATATACATTTTGGAACTGCACATAAAATGCTTCCCGGTCATTTCCCGAAAAGTTGTTTGTGCCTGATAGTTCCAGTTTTGCCTCGTTTTTATAGCGGACCGGCCATATATTTTGAGTTAAGTTAGCATTGGAAAATGAAACATCAGGAGTACCATAATCATTGTTCATGGCAAGTCCGGTATTCCCGTTTATCACTTCAATATTATCGGCGGTTAAAGTTCCGCCGATGCAATAAACACCGTATCCGTATTCATCGTTGGTATTATATCCTGTCATATCAATGTTAACAGAATTAAGGGTAGTGAATCCCGCAGTGTAAATGCCATAATTATAGACATTTGTTATTGTCGCTGTATCAACAGTTATAGTTGTATTTCCGCTAAAATAAAAGCCGTAAGAACAATTCAGGATATTTATATGGTCGAGGTCGCAAATAGAATTACCCAGTGCATAAAAGCCGGTTCCGCCATTGGGATAAGTAGCCATGTCAATATCTATATTTGATGCTGTTATATCACCATTTGCATATATTGCATAATTATAAGCCCCAACAATGGTTGAGTTTTCAATCGTTACCATTGTATTTGCCTGGGTCCGGATACCATATCCGCATTGCCCGATATTTATATTATTGAGGTTAGCAGTTGAGTTTGTATAGCAATAAATAGCAGTATAGTTGTTACCTGTATTGGAAATGTCTGTATTTGATATTGTCAGTTCGCCATAATTCCTGATTGCCTCGTATTGTGCACCGGATAGTACTGAATTATTCGAAACCGTAACTTTTGAAGAAACATCCGATAACTGTATTGAGTACTTGCAACCTGTTATACTTACCGTTTCCAAGTCAACTACAGAATTTGCACCGGCTAAAATACCGTTACCATAAGAGCTGTGGTAAGTAGGTAGGTTAATGTCGGATGAAACCAAGTTCAGTGTGTCGTAACATTCAATAGCATTATAATAAAAGTTTTCGATTGTGGAGCCGTTGATATTGATTGTCCCATTTGTGATGATCATGCCCCTTGCATATTCAAAGGTACAATTGTTTATCGTGGCCGAGGCACTGTGGGAGCTACTCCCGAAATATATATAGTTCCAACTACCGGGACCGGGGCTACCGGAGGAAGATGTAAAAGTAGCGTTATCGGCAATAAGATCACCGTAAATTGTCAGGCTCCTACTGCTGTTAAATTGCACAACTACATTATCCTCAACAGTTAGCGTAACCGTATCGGGGATAGTAATATTTCCCGTAACCACATAAGGGCTTTGTGCCAATGACAGCGTACTGTCGGTTGCAAAGGTCCCTGAAATGGGAGTTTGGGCAAAAACATCCAAGCCCGAAAACATAACGGCAAACACAATCGCCATTGACGTAAAATGTAAAAGTTTTTTCATTTTGTTTGTTTTTTATTATTTGTTTGTGTGAATTTTAATTTTTTATACAGCGGACACTACGTGCCTGTCCGCCGCTTATGGAAGTGTGGGATCGATTAATCATTGAATTATCATATTTTAAGCTTCTGAAATTTGGATATTCAGACACCCAATATTTTGCTTCTTGCCCAATTGTAGTAAATCCATTAACATTACCACCACCTCCCGGTAGTGTTGTAAATCCGCTTGAATTTGTTGCACCGGTATTCGGTGACCACCAATGTGTTGTTCCTGTTTCTTTAAGTTTTCCACCTTCGTCGGTACCGCGCCAACCAGAACTGTTGGCATCATTTTGGCTCATTCCCAATTCCATCTCCAAAGTTTTCCACTCATTATCGGTTGGGATATGCCATTCGGACGAACAAATACCTTGTGAAGCTGGACTTGTAGCATATTGCATCGCTTCATTCCAATGATACAAACCACCGTAGGTATCGCAATTGGATGCATTGTTGTCATAACACCATTTTTCGATAGTTCCATTGTCCGTTTGCTCCCCGTTACCGTTTGTCCCTCCGGTAAATGAATTAATCATTGTCCCAATATTCATATTTTCAGCCATCCAACATTGTGTACCAATTTCCACGGTATTGTACATTTGTCCGTCTCGTGGGTCTTGAAACTGCATACCGCATAAAAATGTTGGAGATACCACTGGACTTACTTGAAAAGAGCAAGTACCCGTTCCGTTTATTGCCGTTGCGGTAAAAGTATCTGTTTGTGCGGCTGCCGGAATATCGTTTGCTGCCAAATCAATATTTTGTGGACCGGTAGAAGTGAAAATCCCACTACCATAAAAGCTATATCCGTTTATGGTATCCGTCATTATCGTATATTGTCCGAGTGTACTCACATTAACCTCTATGGTAACATAGTTGTAAGGTTTAAGCAAAACACTTACATAATACACCCCGTGAACTACCGTATTGTCACAACTCCCACCAGTACCTATAGTATAAGTTGCATTTGGTTGTATGTTGCCGGTGGCATAGCTCACCTCTTTCCATTCATATTCGCCCAATACAAAAATGTAGAGTTTGCCTTCATCTGTATTGTAAACCTGCAAACCATCCGCAGGCAGATAAATAGCCTCTATCTCGGCGGTGGTCAAGCGGGGTATCAAAAGGCCCTTGTCGGAACTCTTGACATCCAGCATAGCCGATGCATGCGGCTGTGAACCGTCGGTAGAAATACTGACTTGTGAGAATGAAATTTGTCCCACACCTAATAAAGTACAAATGAGAAAAGCTAAAGTAAATTTTTTCATAAAAAAGATATTTTAATAGGCAAAAGTGTAAATATCTTTATTAGATAAAAAGCAAACGTGCAAACATGTTAATTTTATGGGATAAATATTGATATTCTCGGGATTTATTTTAAAATAATAAAGTCTATTTATTCGTAATATAGCTTATGTAAAATGCTAAGGACATTATTAGAATATTTGGATTTAATTGTAAAATTAATATCATTTATCTTAAAGGAAGAATGGTTTATCTTTCCTTCTACTTTTTTCAGGTTAATGATTGTTGAATTGTTGATTCTTACGAAATAGAAAGGTAATCTTTCTATGATTGTTGAAAGGGAATTTCGTAAATATGCCTTTTTATTGCCGGCAGCATTCAGCACCAAGTAGTTTCGTTTTGAAACATCTGTCTCAATCCAAAGAATATCATCAAAACGCAGCAATATTTTAATTAGGTCATTTGCTGCATTTTCATTTGCTTCACGATAATAATCAGTATAAGCAAATATTCCTTCTTTATTTTTTTGTATGTCGCTGTTTTTCTTGTTAAAAGCCATTTTAATAGTGACGTGCAATTGTTCTTTATCTATGTCGGGTTTTGTTTTGATTAAAAAAGTGTTTGGGTTTGTCCGGCGTGCACGATTTACTATAATATCGTCAGAATATGCGGAGAGATAGATAAAAGGAATGCCAAATTTTGAGGATAATATTTCGCCCAGGTCAATCCCGTCTTTATCGCCTTCCAAATGAATGTCCAATAACGCTATATCGGGCATTTCTTTCTTGATTTGTGTTATTGCTTCATCGTAACTCTTTGTATAAGGAGCTACCGCATAGCCTTTATCCGACAAAAAAGAAGCAAGCTCATCATATATTATCCACTCATCTTCGACAATAAGAATATGTTTTTCTACCATAATAAAGATTTACACTTACTTGTTGCTGTTGCAAAGTTATCAAATTTGTAAGAACCAAATATTTATATGGGGAAATTTATTTCAACAGAAGCACCGTTTTTATTTATCAAACTTATTTTTCCGTTAAGTTGATGCGTCAATCCGTTTACCATTTTCATTCCGTAAGATTTTACGGTAGATAGATTCAAATTCTTTGGAAATCCGGAACCGTTATCAGAAATCTTTAATGTCAGTAAACCGTCTTTTTTCATCACCAAAACACTAATAACAGACTTGCTATTGGCAGTCTTAGCATATTTATAAGCATTTGTAACAAGTTCATTGACAATCAGTCCTAGGGGTATGACTTTGTCAAATGGCAATACGATAGTTTCCTCTAAACTTAGAATTAATTCAAAATCTTTCTTATTGAAAGACCGAGAAATGTCATTACATAGTTCGCTAATATAGTCTTTCAAGTCTATTCTTGTAATGTCTTTTTTTCGGTAGAGTTGGCTATGTACTTTACTTATACTTTCGATTCGATTTGTGAGTTCGTCAAGTTGGGAGTGAATTCCGGTGTCTTCCGTGTTTTGTTTTGCAACGACAACAAGCCGTTTAATAATGCTTAAATTGTTTTTTACCCTATGGTGTATTTCGCGCTGTAACAGTTCAATCTTTGCCTTATCCTTTTTTGCTTTTTTATAGTAATGATATATTATAACGATTACAAGTAAGGTAATGATAAAAAAGAGGATCATCCAGTTTCGTTGAATTGCCTTTTGCTTTAATTCATATTGACCAAGTTTGTTTTCCGCTTTCAATAAGCTTATTTGTTGTTCCTTTTTCTCTGTTTCATACTTTATGTTTAATTCATTGATATTATTTACCCGTTCAACATTATTGATACTATCCATCAGGATATGGTATTCGTTTTGAAGCATAAAAGCTTTTTTGTAATTATTTGTTAGAGTGTCATAGCGTATCAAAAATTTAATCCCGTTCGAGTATTCATAAATTGCACCTATTTTACGGGCAATTTTCATACCTTCCTTTATATTTGATAATGCTTCACCGTATTTCTTTTGTTCCAGTAGCACCGCACCAATAACTATCTTTGTATCTGCTATTCCAAAGGTATCCTTAACAGCCTCACTAACTTCCAATGATTTGTTAAAATAATACAAGGCACTGTCAAAAATAAACTGTTCCGCATAGTTTAAGCCGATATTAGAAATCAATGTTGCATAATTTTTATCTGCAATTCTTTGCTTATCCCTTATCCGTTTTGCAAAAAGATAATAGTGCATAGCTTTTTGATAGTTGCTTTTATCGGAAAAAATGTTAGCTTTATTTTGGTATATTATGGCAATGCCTTCTTTGTCATTTAGAAGTTCGCAATATTTCAGAGCCCGGTCATAATATTCCTGGGCTTTATCATATCGGTCAATATTTCTGTTTAAACTGGCAAGGTTTATCAGAACAGTTGAGAGCATAATTGTGTCACTTTTTTTTTCGGCATATTTCAATGCTTCGAGAAAACATTTGTTTGCCTTTTCATATTTACTTAATGATGTATATGTATTTCCTTTTTCATTTAATATTTTTGCAATATATTTTTCATAATACTCATTAGTTAGTGTTAATTTAGCACTGTCAAAATAGGTAATTGCCTTGATATTCTCAGCATAAGCATGATATACACTTCCTATTCCGGCATATGCCATTGCCAAATAATATTTAGGATCATTAAGTTGTTTCGCATAATAAAGTATCTTGTTAAATCTGACTAATGCATCTTCCGGTTTATTGTTTTTCAAGTCAAGATTACCGAGAAAGAGCAATGCTTTCATCCGTGCTTCCTGATAATCTGCCTCAGTGGCCTGGTGCAAGGCCTGATCAGCATAAAAAAATGCGGAATCAACATTTTCTGTTGTAAATTTATCGGCTTTTATCAATAAAGAGTCAATGGAATCATATATACCAACTTTGCTATTTTTGTTTGCGAACGAATACAACGAAATGCAAACTAATAACACAAATGAAACAAATTTAACGAAAAAAACTTTTATCATAAATACAAATCACACAACTTTTCATACAACTTAAAAAAAATCAAAGCTACTTAAAAGGTATTTTGTTTTTTCAATATAAATACCTCTATTTTCAAATAAAGTAAACTATTGCGGCACCTGACTTGATTTGCCGTTATTGGGCACCCACATATCATTTTTGTCAACATTATTGGATTCTCCATCCATATTGACATCCGAAGAGAGATAACCCGACATACCCGCTTCGCTTTTCCAGTTGGTATCCTTGTCGGCATCATTTACATTGTAATCACCGTTGGAATTACCGGAGAACATTCCCCATACACCACCGCCAAGGTCTTTATGACCGTTGGCTCCGCCAAGAGCCTGACCGGCAGCCGTTGAAAAATCGTACGTATAAACACCGCCTGTTTTTATAACGGCATTTCCGGAAATTACCGGAACATGGTTACGCGGGAAAATGACAACAAAAAGGTTGTTGGCAACGGATGTATTTGAGAAAGATATAACAGGATCGCCGTTCAGACCGACTATTTTACCGTCGTTTCTCAAAAATGCGGCCTGCATACCTATACTTGTTGCAGGCGTAGCCAAAGCTGCATTTGATGCGTCACGAATATCAACAAGCACCCAGTCAACAATATCGCTACCGGGTATTGAGCTTACACTTTCCGAACCGGAGTAATTCCATGGACTTCCCGAAAACGGTTGAGCAAGAGGTAAAATAGAATTGACAGCAGTATTCATATCCGTACCGTTGTACGGGCCTTCGAGAAAAACTTTAACATCAAGGTCAAGGTCACGAATGATATTTATATTATAATCCTCAGCCTCACCATATTCATAATTATTGCAAGGATTAAAAGTTGTATTGTTCCATACTTCCCGAACGCGCATTCTTGTAATGCCTTCAGCTGAATTTGAAGGAACCGTAAAATCAATGGTTCCTGTTTCAGGTGTTGCTCCGAGTGTTACATTACCAAGTTTCTCAGAAGGATCAAAACTTCCGTCATGATTAAAGTCAATCCAAACCGAAATATTATTTCCACTTGAATAGGTACCTGCACTTAATGTTATCGAATAAGCTGTTCCGACTGCCAAATCGGTTACCAAATTATCGTAATAAAAATAGTATGGTGATGAAAGTGCTCCCGTGGAATTGTTTATATCACCGAGTTGGACAAGGGAAATATAGTCTCCATAACCTGTTCCGGTACTATATGTAGGGGTACAATAATTTACGGAAACATTAATATAATCCGTCTTGGTTTCCGTATCATTACCAAGTGAGTTTGAGACATAAAGTGATACCGTATAAGATCCCATTGCATCAAACTGAACATGAGGATTTGTTGAATTTGCATTTGTCCCGTCCACAAAAACGGCATTACCGGGTCCGCTAAAAGACCAATGCCAATATGTTGGAGTATTTGTGGACAAATCTGTAAATATAACGGTTTGGTTGACACCTACGGTTGTGGGTGAGGCCGAAAAGTCAGCGACGGGAGCGGCTGCAGCAGTATAGAGGTCGGATTCCCAAAGGCCCCTTCCGAATGTGCCTGCTCGTAGCTTACTGTTTGCGGGTACCGAAGGATTATAGTATATCTCAATCTCATCAACAACAACATTGGGCAGCCCCGTACTGAATAGCTGCCAGTTTGCGGATCCCGACTTATAATAAACTCCGGCATCCGTAGCCGCATACAACTCTATCTGTGAATTGTTCAGTTTATTTTGAACAACACAGTTAACCGGTATTGCAGGCAATCCCGGAGATATATTCGTCCATGATGCACCTCCGTTAGTACTTTGATAAACTCCGTAAGAGTTAAATTGCCCCATAGAAACCCAGATGGTATTGGGGTCATTATCTTTAACGGAAATCCAAGTTATTGAGGCTGAACCTGTGGGAAGGCTACCCGTAATGTCTGTCCAGGATGTTCCGCCGTTTGTCGTACGATATAAAGTATATGAAGTGGCGGTATAAATATAATTAGAGTTTGAAGGAGCAACTGCAACTGATCTTAAAGTATTCCCGTTCCAGTTGCTGATCTTTGTCCATGAACTTCCCTGATTTGTTGATTTGAAAATATCCTGATATCCCACATAAAGAGTATTATGGTTTCCGGGATCAATTACATAAGGTGTAACCCAGGCTGCCGAGCCCGACAATCCCCCGGTTATATCCGTTGTTGAAAACCAGTGATTGGTTGTTCTTCTCATAGCACCGTTGTAGTACTCGCCATATTGGGTATTGGCATTTGTATAATCAACGGCACAATCCATTCCGTCACCACCAAGAACATCATCCCATGTTGAACCTGAAATATTTTTTGTTCCGTTATCCTGTAAGCCGCAAACAACATCCGTTGCAACCGTTTGTGCAACACCTATCCGGTAGATTTGGCTTACAACAAGTCCGCTTCCGAGGTGAGTCCAGTTTGAACCAGCGTTTGAGGTTTTATAGAGTCCGCCGTCATTACATTCAAAAAGAGTAGATGTCCCGTTTTGATATGCCAAAAAGTGCTTATCGGCGTGTACATTAGTTGCAGAACCACCGCAGGTGCTTGACCAGTGATTGCTAATATTCCAGGAGGCTCCGCCATTAGATGATTTCCAGGTATTTACACCGCCCACAAATACAATATTTGCATTGTTGGGGTCCGAAGCAATACACAGGTCATACCACGCTTGACCTCCCGACCCGCTTCCGTCGCAATTCCAGCCGAGGATATTCAATCCCGGAGAATAAACCAAAGAAAAAGAACTTCCGCTGTCGGTTGACTTATAAATCGCACCGAGACCACTACTGGAATTGCCCATAACTGCATAGACGATACCGGGATTATTTAACGAAACGGCAATTTGTGTTCTGTTCAATGATGTACTTAATACCTGCGACCAGCTTGAACCTGCATTTGTGGATCTGTAAATATCTCCATAAGTATTTGATCCGTAAATATAACTGCTGCTTTCCGGTTTAAATTCCATATCAATAAATGATATTCCATAAATATTAGACCAATTAGCACCGGCGTTAGTAGTTTTAAAAACACCATCCGAAGTAGCAGCATATAAAATATTTGTGTTGGCCGGATCCATTAATAGACGGCTTACTCTTTTCCCCTGACTTGCAGTAAAAGAAAGTCCCGTTGTTGACCATGTTGTGCCACCGTCTGTGGATTTAAGGACCCCAACGGATTTTGTATCGAAATGATCTCTGTCACCCGTTGCAATATAGATTATATCGGAAGCAGGTGTCGCACCGGCCACAACTACAATATCACTAACACCAATAGAGGCATTGTTGTCACCTATGGGTGTCCAGGAAGAGCCTCCGTTCGTTGATTTCCAGATACCACCGGCAGGAGCCCCCACATATATAGTATTATTGTCGCCCGGACGGAAAGCAACACAATTAAGACGGCCGAGTCCGGCATAACCTCCGGAAGTTGAAGAAGGTCCCAAACTTGTCCAGTTACCGGACGGACTTTTAGCCCCCGGATATTTTTTCAAATACTTTTGAAACTCTTCCCAGGCCGTTGTCCTCGGGAAAGCCCCGGTCTTGGGATCAACACGCGTTTCCCAATACCATTCCCACCTTTTAAACTGTTTCCAGCCGCCGGCTTTTATCTTTTCACCGTTAACATAATAATATCCATCTTTAACATTAAACGGCTCCCAATAGTCATTAAAAGCTTTTTGTATTTCATAAAATGTAAGATCGCCCTTTTCAATTTTGTCTTGAGGAAGAGTATTCATCCATGGCTGAGCAAACAATGCTACAGGGATCAATATCCAGATTAAAAAGAATAACTTTTTCATAGTTTTTTGTTTTGTGATAAATACTAATATTTGAGATTGTTTTTGCAAAACTAATAAAAAAAAGCGCTCCGTGAATTTATCGAAGCGCTTTTAAATTATAAAAGTCTGAGAATTTTATTGCGGCACCTGGCTTGATTTGCCGTTATTGGGCACCCACATATCATTTTTGTCAACATTATTGGATTCTCCGTCCATATTGACATCCGAAGAGAGATAACCCGACATACCGGCTTCGCTTTTCCAGTTTGTATCCTTGTCGGCATCGTTTACATTGTAATCACCGTTGGAATTACCGGAGAACATTCCCCATACACCACCGCCAAGGTCTTTATGACCGTTGGCTCCGCCAAGAGCCTGACCGGCAGCCGTTGAAAAATCGTAAGTATAAACACCGCCTGTTTGTGTAACGGCATTTCCGGAAATTACCGGAACGTGATTACGCGGGAAAACGACAACAAAAAGATTGTTAGCAACGGATGCATTTGAGAAAGATATAACAGGATCGCCGTCCAGACCGACTATTTTACCGTCGTTTCTCAGGAATGCGGCCTGCATACCTATACTTGTTGCAGGCGTGGCCGAAGCAGCATCGGCTGCGTCACGAATATCAACAAGCACCCAGTCAACAATATCTCCGTTAGGTACTGTCGCAACACTCTCGGTTCCGCTATAGAACCAAGGGAAGCCTGAAAAAGGTTGTGATAGAGGCAATATTGAATTAAGATCGGTATTCAAATCGGTTCCGTTATACGGTCCTTCAAGAAACACCTTAACATCAAGGTCGAGATCTCTGACAATATTTACCGTATAATCCTCAACCTGCCCATAATAAAATGATTCACAAGACGTTGGAGCAGAGTTGAATCTGATTATAACCCTCATTCTTGTCGCGCCTCCCAAAGCGTCGTTGGGAACGGTAATGTCCGTTGAAAGGGAATTTGGTCCACTGGCAGAACCGAGGTCGTAACTTTCGCCTGCATCGGTAAAATCACAGTTTTGATTCCAATCAATGAATATTGCATAATACTCGGTCCAACTTCCCGTTGATCCGACCGAAACTGTTGCCGTATAGGTATTTCCCGGGATAATATCCGTTGAGATATATGTGAAATCCTCATAACCGTCGGTTGTATTAACGGAATTGTCTATCGTATTAAAAAGCACATTACTAATCCATTCTTCATCCGCAACAGTTGAAGAAACAGCACAATATGAACAAGTTATTGCATTAATATAGTCTGTTTTTGTTTGTGTATCGCTTCCGTAAGCATTGGTTGCGGTAAGGCTGACAGTATAAAGTCCCGTAGCGGTAAACTGAACTTCAGGATTTTGCGAGTTGGCATTCGTACCGTTAACAAAAACAACCGTTGAAGAAGGAGTGAAACTCCAACTCCAGGAGGTCGGCATATTTTGCGAAAGATCCGTAAATACAACATCCGTATTTATTGCGGGACTTGTAGTTGAAGCGGAGAAATCGGCAATCGGAGGAGATGTATTTGAATAACAACTAATGCTTGCCGACCAGCCGGGATAAGTTACACTACCGTCGGATGTAAACCTGAATGTCAAGGCACCTGCCGCATTGGTTGCCGTCACTGTTCCGGGTGATGTGTTACCTGTGTAGGTACCTATCTGTGTTGCAGAAGTGTTTTCTCCGTCATAGATGTATAGATAATCGTAACTACTTTCAACAGAAAACTCATTAAATGTCATCCTTATAAAACTTCCCGAAGTAGCAGGATAGAAAGTCATTGTAAAATCTTCATTGTTATTATAGTTTGCAGTTGGTCCCTGAGAATCGTAAAAGTTGCCCATACAAGTTGTTACGGTTCCATTAGTCATATTGAATTCCGGCGGAACAACATTTATATAACCGGTATATGTCTTTGTATCTGAATCCGAGCCTTTTGTAACCGTAAGCGAAACATCATAAATGCCCTCCGTATCATATTGTATTGCCGGAGGATTTTGTCCGTTGTAGGATGATGGTGTTCCTCCCGGGAAGGACCAGCTCCAGGATGTGGGATTACAACTCGAATTATCAGTAAAAGTCACCGTATTACCGACAACAACAGTTGTGGGTGTTCCCGAAAAGTCTGCAATAACATTTTTCACGGTTATATAACCCGTTTTTACCTCCGTATCGCTACCCGTACCGTCCGAAACGGTAAGTGTAACATCATAGGTCCCCGGAGTAGAATAAGTTATTGCCGGAGGATTTTGTCCGTTATAACTTGACGGCGAACCTCCCGGGAAGCTCCATGACCAGGATGTGGGACTTCCTGTTGACATATCGCTGAAAGTAACCGAAGTCCCGGTACAAACTTCCGTTGCATCGGCTGTGAAAGCAGCATTCAAACCTAAAAAGTAAGGAGAAACGTAGGTCATATATATACCGCCTCTATTATCGGTCCAACAGGGATAAATAACTCCGGCTTTTGAAGTAATTCCAAGGTAGTCTCCCATATAGCCGCTTGCAAGGCCCGGGATTGGAGCAGGTGTAAACGAAACATCACTAACTACAAAATCGGTCCAGGTATTTCCCGCATCAAGTGAATAGGCGGAAAAAGCTTCACAAGAGGAGCTACTTGTATTTCTGTCGTCATAAAAAACCGTTGCTATGGTTCCGGTTTCGGGGTCACAAGTAATCCAAGGCATATATGCCTCTTTACCGTCAACATTAGGTCCTTGATTAACCCTAACAGGTGTTGACCACGATGTACCACCGTTTGTTGAACGGATCATATAAACGCTACGGTTTGTTCCGGTGTTTGTTCCGGGTACTCCGACATTCGTCCAAACGATGTAAATATTTCCATTATTTCCACCACCGCTGATATCAACAGCCATTGAGGGAAAGGAATTAACACGGTGATTTTTTGAAACGGCGGAGTTGCGAATTCCTTTGATATTTGAAATAATGCGTGTTGCAGGTGCAAAAGTGGCACCGCCGTCGGTTGATTTTGCAAATCCGAGTGCTGTTTCGTCGGATGGCCAACTGTCATAAATTGCCCACACAACATATACCTCCCCGTTGGGACCTGTCTGAACATTAACACCCTGATTATGACTTCCGGCATTTACGGCAGAACTGATATTAATAGCTGATGACCACGTATTGCCGTTATCTGTTGATCTTGAAAAAAGAATTTCCCTATCATTGGCACCTCCGCTGAAGTCCGTCCAGACATTGTAAAGGTTTCCCTCGTAAGGACTTGTGGAACTATTATCAACCCAAAGATGGTTTTTATCCTGATTTCCGGTACTGTAAACCGTTTTGGCTGTCCAGGACGAACCGTTATCGGAATATGAAACTCCCATTCCGCCGCTTGATGAAATATAACCTACAAACTGACGACCGCTAAGGTTAATGGCCGCGGCAGGGTCTCCGGAATTACTTCCGCCTGCCCCCTGAACACTTCCTCCGAAAGTTGCACCTCCGTCAGCCGATTGCAAATAATCCGCGCCGTAAAGTGTGCCGGCACTACCGCCACTCCAACCCGTTGAATTGTTGGAGTTCAGAATATAGTTAAAGTCGTTGGGATCAACAAAAACGGAATTTTCGCTTTGAGTAACATCGGTTTGACTTGTAACCGGTACGTCAACGGAATTAACCGATTTTACACCGGCTGCTTTTATGGTACTGCCATTGTATATGGCAGGTCTTAACGGTATTTTGGGATTGAATGGGATAAGACCTTCTTCCGCCTTTTTCATCCAATAACCCATATTATCTCTACGGGTATCTACCTGTTCATCAAACTTTTTATTGGTTTTTTGAGAATAACCCAAATTTGACAGTAGCCCGAAAATAAAAACAAAGAATAGAAAATAATTTTTCATACGTTTGATTTTTAATAATTTGTTAATATATGATTTTCGCTGCAAAGATATGCAATTTTCTGAATATAAAAAATGCTTCCGCAAAATATTACGGAAGCATCTTATTTAAAGGCAATACTTTATAACTATCGAATAAACACTTTATGTGTTATCAGTTGGTTGTCGGATAAAACTTTCACAACATAATATCCTGTGCCGTTCGTAACATTTAATGTTGTTAAGGTTCCTGCAGCTTTTGTCTTGACTACTTCCTGTCCCATCATATTAAATATGGAAACATCCCCGTTAAAGTCTGCCGGTGCCTGTACATAAATATTATCTTTATAAGAGTAAATATTAACAACTGTCGGGATAACATCATCATCAACACCCATTGAACCATTCTTCAAATGTAATACAAACCTTGATTCGTTAACTTCAGTATTAGTAGTGCTAAAGGTGTATTCCTGATTTTCTCTTAAATTAACCAAATTACCATTTTCTTTATCTTCAAGATAAACTTCAATATCCCGATTGAAGTTTTCAATATTTTCGAAATGGAAAGTATAAAGCGCAGGAACACCCGTTCTAACTCCAAGAGGTATCAGTTTGTTACCTGTAAAATCGGGGAACAGGTCAATGGAGAATTTTGTTTCCTTATCATAAGCATAAATTTGCGGTGCTTCGTTAAGTCCCATAATTTTGTATGCATCGTACAGGTTGTCAAAATTATCCGTTGTTTCATCATTTATTCCAATATAAAGTTGATCCGAATAATTGTTTGCATCTCCCGTTATTTTAATAGTAAACATACCATCATTTATCTCACCGCTTTTATAAAACCCGTTCGCAGTGTGAACCCTTGCACTGTTGGGAATTGTCATTGAAGGTGAAGCTGCATTTGCCTTCACATAGAATCCCTGTGTCGGTGGTATTTCACCGTTAGGAAGGGAACCAATACCGGTATTATAATTATATGATATCCAACTTCCCGAACCTGCATAATCAGCCACATAAACAGTCGGGTCGAGATTAGTTTGCGACCAGGTATTATCCCATTTCAATCCTGACGGATATGGATTTCCTGCGAGGTTCCAGCCATCCTGTTTTGAATAGCCCTGCGGAGTGTAAGTCATCCAGTTAACAGGCATATCACCCGAATTCAATGTGCCTTGAAACTGAACATCGGCTGCACTGCCGGTTGCCCATGCATAATAACCGTGAGTAGGTTCCAGAGGATACAATGTTGTAACAATGTTTGAAAACGATGAATCCGCTTCGGACCAGGAGTATAAATATATTCCCACATAATCCTCGGATATTGTATTTGTCAGAGGTGATGAAACCAAATGCCATGCACTTGGAGAGAAGTGTTGCTCAACGGTAGCTTCCACACCTGTATTATTATGGATAAGGGAAGCCATTCCCGATGCATCGGCTTTCAAAACAAGGCCAAGTGTTCCGGCACTGTTTGTCAAATTACCGTCCATTGTAAGATGTTTTCCCGCATCTACAGTCAAGGCTCCCGTACTATTTATTATCAATCCTTTCAATACCTGATCCTGATTTAAAGTAACCGCATCATTAACAATAACTCTTGCCCAGTCGTTGAAAGGTGACATTTGACCCGTATTCCAGGTAACATCGGTATCCCAGTTTCCGGGCTGAACGGAGGCGTAAGGAATGGGTGCCGTAGAAGCAACCCAGTTTGAATTGTTCATATTGTGGGTTGTTCCCGGATTACCGCTAATTGATTCATCCGGAACGGAAGTACCGCTGCTTTGATTGAATTTAAAATAACAGACAAGATTAGCCTCCGATGTCGGATAAGGAAGTTCGCGATACATATCGTTTCGAATGTCGGAAAGTGTTCTTGCCTCATTCCAAATCCTTAATTCTTCAATATAGCCTTCAAAATATTCTCCTTCCGAGTTATCGTTTCCGTCATGAAAACGAGTACTACCGTTCATTCCTACTCTGATATTTCCACCATGTGCATACACTGCGGCACCGTCACCCGAACCGAATTCAACACCGTCAAGATAGCCTTTGAACTTATCCGCTCCAACCGTGTTGGTTCCGTTTTCAAGTCTTAAAGTAACATGGTGCCATCTTTGAGAGGATATCGTATTTGTTGAAAGATATGTTCCTGTCCATAAAACCTGATTGTTGTCTCTGTTCCAACCTCCGACATACAATGACCCGCTGTAAATATAAATATTAAATCCTCTTGTGGCGCCTCCTTCCTCAAAGATAACCTGTTTTGCGGATTTGGTAACATCCTGTGCATAAAACCAGGCTTCTATTGTTCTGTCGGAATAGGGGCCACCTGTATTAATGTCGGAGGAATTGCCAATACTTACATATTGATTCGTACCGTTAAAGTCCAGTGTATTCTGATCTTCGCCAATAACATTAATAGTGAGATCACCATTTCCGGTATCATCATTATAACCGCCGACCTGAACGTAATATGTTGTACCCATAGTTACAGGCAAGTTGACAGCAGACTGATATCCGCAATCATCATCATTACAGGCGAGTAAATTTCCACCGCAATTATCCCAAACGGCAATTCGCGTGTCAAACTCACTGCCGCAAAGGTCGAATGTTGCATCTCCGCTAACAGTTGCAGTATATGCGTACCAGATATCCACGGGGTCGGTACCGCCGCAACCGGGATTCACTCCGCTTTGCGTAGCAGCAAGTGTACTGAAAGGAAGATTAGTAACCTCGTTGATGGGTGTGGCATCAGCACAAAAGTCATTTTCGGCAGGCTGAACACAATTAATGGATGCTTCCCAACCGGGCTTTTGATTCAAACTGTTGACAGAATTAAATCTGAATGTTAAAGCACCTTGCGAATTGGTTGCCGAAACCGTTCCGGGTGAATTGGACCCGAAATACTTTCCGCCTATTTGAGGCGCCGATGTATTTGTCCCGTCAAATATTTCAAGGTAAGAACCGAATTCTATCCCAAATATGGTATAATATTGTTCAACATCGAAATAGTTGAAAGTTATTTCCAGTTTTGCACCTGCGGTTGAGGGTAAAAATGTCATAACATAATCCTCTGCAGGAGAATAATCGCCGTTGGGGCCTCCCGAATCGTAAAACAAACCGGAACATGTTGTTTCCGTAGTGTTCCCCATATTATAAGTGTGAACAATGTCAATATAGTCGGTTTTGGACTCATTACCGGTATTTGTGACAAGTGACACGGTATAAAAACCGTAGGTGTCGAATTGTACTTGCGGATTTTGAGAGTTCGAATTGGTACCGTTAACGTAAGTCACGTTTCCGGGTCCTGAAAAGAACCATGTCCAGTTTGTAGGGCTGTTTGTAGATGCATCTGTTAATGTTACGGTTTGGTTTATATCGGCAAACAATAAGTCGGCATAAAAGTCGGTTTTCGGGGGCAACTGATATCCTGTAACTACAATGTTATCGGCATAATAATAATCGGTTGTCGCATCATTATGCATCCTGATTTTCAAATATAGCAAATTACCGTTAAGTCCTGATGCTGTTGTGGTTACCGTTCCAAAGTTACCATTGAAAGGTGAGCCGGGAAAGTTAACCCAGTTTGAGTTACCGTCGAGGCTGTATTGTACCTGCATATAGTCATTTGTTCCGTCAACGGCGGATGACAGGTCAATGGATACGGAAACGTCATAATAACCTGAAATCTCAATGGGATCACCCGAATCGGTCTCCCAATTTTCGACATCCCACGACCCGAAAAAATTACTTCCGGTTGTTCTTTTCCCTTCAAGAACATCGGTACTGCTATTAACTTTGATATACGCATTTGAAAACCATACGGAAGACGGTCCGTCGGCGTTCCACGTTGTGATTGCAGGATTTCCCTGACCTGTAGTTACATCACTTGGATAACTGAAGTCTTCAGTCCAAATGGTTACCTGTCCGTTACTTATAAAAGCAAACAGTACAAAAAACAAAATAAAATAGATTTTTTTCATTGTTATTTTATTTAAAGGTTTAACAATTTATTTTTAGGGTTTTGTGCAAAGATAGTGAATTTTTAACGCAAATCAAAAAAAAACGTTGCGAAATTTCGCAACGTTTTTTTGATTATAAATTCTCTCTTTAAAAAAAGAACTGTCCAAACCGGTTTATTTGATAAATACCTTCTTGGTTACAAGGCTGTTACCGGACTGTAGCTTAACCACATAATATCCCGTACCATCGGTAACTTTAAAATCAATCATTGTTCCGGCAGAAGCCTTAGAGTTTAAAATTTCCTGTCCCATCATATTGAATACGGTTACCACACCTGTAAAGTCTGCAGGCTTGTTAATATAAACGGTATTTTCGAATGAGTAGATAGAAACACCGGAAACAATATTATCATCAACACCTGCTGAACCTGCTTTGAAATGGACATTGAAACGGTGTGAATTATCATTGGGATCAATGGTGAAGTTATAAACATCATCAACTCCAAGTTCTGTAAAGGTATTTTCTTTTAAATCCTCAATGATAATGCTATTCCCATCAAAACCTTCAATGTCGGAAACTCTCAAAGAATAGATTCCTTCTGCCCCTACATCAAGTCCAACGGGAATCACAATATCATCCGATTGTGAATTCAAAATATTTACGGAATATTCAACATCACCGATAGTATAGAGTTGTGGGGCTTCCTGAATACCTTTCAAATCGTAAGCATCATAATTATGGTCGAACAAGTCGGTTGCATCATCTGCAAATCCAATAATAATTTTATCGGAATAACCGTTACCGTCAACCTTCAAAGAAACACTTTGGGAAATAGCAGAAGCATCTTTATAGAAAGATTGCGTTCCTATCTTTCTTTCACTTTGAGGGAATGTAAAACTGGCACCGGAAGCATTAGCCATAACGACAAATCCTTGAGTCGGAGGTATCATTCCGCTTGAAGCGGTTCCCATTCCCGTATTGGCATTCCAGTTAACATTTTGAGAACCGTCCCAGAAATAGGCTGTTGCATCAACATTATTTGTTGTCCAGTTGCTGTTCCATTCCAAAGAACTTGGGAAAGGATTACCGACCAGATTATAACCCGTATTATTACTGATAGGTGTATAATCAAGTGACGAATAGGTAATATCTCCCGTATTAAGACTGCCTTCATAGTTGACTGTGGTATTTCCCGTCAGTGCATTGGATGCCCAGGCGGCATATCCTTGTCCGGTATTCATTGGTGTTGTTACCGGATTTACAAGATATGTCCAGGAACCTGTAGGCTCGTTAAAAGTCATCAGGTAGATGTTAAAGTAAGTCTCAATAGTTGCATTGGTGATGGGTGAAGAAACGTAATGCCATTGCTGTGAACTGAGATACTCCTCAACGGTAGCTTCCACACCTGCAGTACTGTGAATAAGTTGTCCCATACCCGTAGCATCGGCTTTAAGAACAAGTCCTGTAGTACCGGCATAGTTTGCAATATCACCATTCATTGTTAAACCGTAACCCGGATCAACCGATAATGAAGCTCCGCCGTTTATAACAAGGTCGTAAAGTCCCTGATTGAAATCCAAAACAACGTTATGATCAATGATTACTCTTGACCAGTCATTTACAGGAGCCATCTGACCTGTAGCCCAGGTAGCATCTGTTGTCCAGTTACCGTTTTGAACTGTATAATAAGGAATTGGTGCTGTAGAGGAAACCCAGTCTGTTGCAGGGTCCATATTGTTTAAAGTACCGTTATGTGCTGTCGAAGAGTTGTCGGGCAAAGAAGTACCTGCATTTTGATTAAATTGGTAATAAGCTGCAAGATTTGTTTCGGATACGGGATCAACAAGTTCTCTGTACATATCATCACGTATCTGCTGAACCGTACGGGCTTCATTCCAAATACGCACTTCATCAATTTTGCCTTCGAAAAAATAGCCTGTACCGGCGTTGTTTAGGTCATGAAAATTTGTTCCACCGCTTCTACCTATGCAAACATCACCACCGTGTTTATATAGTTGAGAACCGCTACCCGAGCCAAATTCAGTACCATCAAGGAATCCTTTGAATTTATCAGGCTGAACGGAACCGGTTCCATTCTCAAGCCTTAAAGTTACATGATGCCATCTGTTGGAAGATACCGTACTTGTGTAGAGATATGTTCCCGGTGCCCAGTTTGTTTCGGAACTCGGCTTGTTCCATCCGCCGACATAAAGTCTTCCGCCGTCAAGGTATATGTTCAAACCTCTTGTTCCACCTCCTTCTTCATAAATAACCTGCTTTGTCGTTTTATTAACATCGGCGGCATAAAACCATACTTCCACCGTCCTGTCGGTATATGGTGTCGTGCTTGTATTGATATCCGTCGTATTTGGTAGCTTTACATAGTCATTGACTCCGTCAAAATCAAGAGTATTTTGATATCCGATACCCACGGTAACCGTATTTGAAGGTCCTGACTCGTCATCAGCCTGTGCACCGTCGTCATAAACGGCTGTTACATAGTAGCTGTAAGTTCCTGCAGCCATATTTGCATCGGTATAAGCCTCGGAAGTAACAACAGATGTGTTTATTTTAACATTATCCCTGTAAACATTATATCCCAATAAAGGTAACTTTGAGTTTGCAGGTGCATCCCATGTAAGGTTAATATTTGTTGAAACAAGTGAATAGGATAGATTTGAAGGAGGAATAACTTCCGAAATGCTATAATCATCAAAATAATACAGTCCGTTTGTGGCACCGTCAAGAGCATAAAAGTCAACACCGCCGAGTTGATTCAGATTGTTATTTCCGAATGTGCCTTTACTCCATTTCCAACTTTTAACAAGAGAACTGTTGAAATAGTAATATGCGGTATCAATATCAAGGTTAACAAATAACTCCTGATATCCCCAGGTGTCCGGTGAGTATGTGTAAGTAGCTGAAGCCTGGCCGTCGGCATCAACCGTGGCCGTACCGTTTTCCAATGTTACCTGCATACCCCACGAGTAATTGCTGTTTTGAGGGTCAAACTCTTGCAGAACATTAAAGTATCCTTTATTACCGGTAGGGATGTACATATAAAAACTAAGTTTGTATGTACCGCTTGTTACATTTCCGGCATCATAAACGAGGTCGGTGCTGCCTGTAACCTCTACTGAATTGGAACCACTGTAAGCCTGTGTCGAAACAATATATGCATCCGTAATTGAGCAGGGATTGTTGTCCCAGGTATTCCAGGGTAATCCGTAATAGCAGGCAACCTGGTCGGTTCCGGCAGTACCGTCTTCAAAATTATAGAAGTCAACAGTTGCCGTTACCGTATTTGAGGTACCCGATTCATCCGGATTCTCAACTCCGTCCTCATATAATGCGGTTACATAATAGTTGTAAGTGCCTGCATCCCTGTCGGCATCCGTATAAATGTTTGTGGGTACCGTGTCAATGGGTGCACCGTCGCGATAAATAATAAATCCTGCCAATGCTTTTGTGGGCGGTGTGTCCCAGGTCAGGTTAACATCGTTTCCATATAAAGTATAAGAAAGGTTTTCAGGTGCTTTTAGCTGGATAAAGTTGAAGTCGTCAACATAACTTTCGGCAGTACCGTTATTTTGATTCCAGGCATAAAGGTCAATACCTGCAAGTTGATTGGTATTGCCGTTTCCGTTCCAACCGGTACTGAATTGCCAGGAAACAACAAACTGATTATCAAGATAGTATTCTGCATAATCATTGTCAAGATCAACAAATACCTCATTGTATATCCAGGTATTTTGCGTGTAATTGGGACTTGCAGCACCCTGTCCGCCTGCATCAACCTGTGTGGTTCCGTTAACCCTGAAATAGACCTGCATACCCCAGGCATAAGTTGATGTAGAAGGGTCAAATTCCTGTTGAATATTAAAATAGGCGGATTTACCGGTGGGGACATACATATAGAACCCAATCTTGTAAAATCCTGCTGTTTTTGATTTTGTGACAAACACAACATCGTTGTCGGTTCCGTTGTCCGTATTAATTTGAACGGACTGCGAACCGTTATGGCTGTAAAGATTTGAGATGTCTGCATCCTGGTCTGTACCCGGCAGATTGTCCCAGGTGACCCAGTCGGGATTTTGTGCCGATAATTTACCGGGCACGTTATAGGGCGGAGTCTCAAAATTGTCAAAATAGATCTGTGTCTGGCCAAATACCATAACACTGATCAAAACTCCCATAAGCAATGATAATACTTTTTTCATAATAACTATTTTAATTGATTACTAATTATACATTATTCCATATCGCCGATTATACTTTAATTTTATTAAAATGTTTCATTTGTAAAAAAGAACAGCAATATCAAGTTAAGGTTTGATAATTAATATGCAAATTTATAACAATAATTTGAAACAGCAAAAATTATTTTTAAGCGGCAGTGCCGAAGCTTTGCTTCGTGCATGCTCGACCGGAGGTCGGTATCGGCAGTCTTCAGTTGGCAGTCATCAGTCGGAAATAATCGTTAAAAACATTTTTACAAAAACGCTGCGTCGTTGCGTCGCCGCGTGATATTTATTTTACGGGTAGCAAATTAGTCTGAAATGTTCGGCACTCAGTCTTCAGTCGGCAGTGCCGAAGCTTCGCTTCGTGCATGCTCGACCGAAGGTCGGCATCTTCAGTCGGAAATAAACGTTAAAAACATTTTACAAAAACGCTGCGTCGTTGCGTCGCTGCGTGATATTTATTTTACGGGTAGCAAATTAGTCTGCAATGTTCGGCACTCAGTCGGCAGTCGGCAAATAACGGTCCGCCGTCGCTCTTCGAGCTTTGGCGGACAATGTCGGCAGCCCTAAATTCTAACGGATTGTTTTACGCCGGCGCACGTGCCCGGCATTTGTTTGCAATGACGGCGGGTTGTTCTCGCGGCGGTACTGAACGGACACAGCCTATAAAAACACAAGTAATGCAAAAGCCCTCCGATGATTGGAGGGCTTTTTTTAATATGAAACACACTCAATTACTATCTGATGAACACTTTGCGTGTTACCAGTTTATTGTCCGATTGTACTTTTACAACGTAATAACCTGTTCCGTTGGTTACGGGAATGGTTGTCATTCCTTCTCCTTCGGCTTTTTGTGAGGTTATTTGCTGTCCGAGCATATCGTATATCGTGACGGTGCCCGTGAAGTTTGCAGGACGGTTTACATAAACAACATTGTTATATGAATGTATGGATATGTTGTTGCCGTCATTTTCTTCTACTCCGAGCGGATTGCTGAAGTGGAGCAGGAATCTGTTATCATCGTTCAGCGGTGAATGGTCGAAAGTGTAAATCGTATTCTCATTAACTTTCTGAATATCACCTGTCAGGAGGTCTTCAAGGTAGAGGTCACCCTGTTGATCAAAGTTTGCAATTTCAGTGAAAGTGAAAGTGTATGTTCCTTCGGCAGGTGCATTAAAGGATACCGGCACTACCAGGTCTTCGGTTATTTCCGGAAGTGTGCTGATGGCAAGCTCCGTTCCCGAAGGTGTCAGAGTGTAAACCTGAGGATAATTATCGGCAAACAGTTTGAAAGCATCGTAATCGCCATCGAACTCATCCGTAGATCCGTCAAGAAATCTTATAACGCTTTCGTCTTTAAGTCCGTCTCCTTCGGCAAGAATGCGTATTATGGGGTAATCAGTATCCTCCTTATAATAAGACTGATTGCTGTGTATTCTTTGACTGTTCGATACACCGAGTGTTCCGTTGGAGGTTGCGTGAACAAAGAATCCTTGTAACGGCGGAATTTCATTGGTACCGTCATTTACCGCCACGCCTGTATAAGGTGCTGTTCCCGAGCCCACATAATAATGATAGTTACTCAAACCGCCGTTGTTTCCGCTGTAATAGTATATTGTGTTATCCATATTGTTTTTTGTCCAGCCTGTCGCATCCCAGTCCAATGATGAGGGATAGGGGTTACCGACAAGGTTCCAGCCGGGAGAGTTAGCTGTATTACTGTTTGTTAGAGATATGGAATACGGTCCGTTATGTAAGGGTCCCTGGAAAGTAACAAACCCGGGAGTTCCGTTGGGAACCCAATTGGAATAGCCTTGCATTGTGTTTAAGGTTACGTTCTGAGGAACAATATTAACCCACTTATCCTGTGTTTCGTCAAACCAATAAAGATATGTCCCTGTGAAGAGACCCGATTGTGCTCCCGTAACGGGAGATGACAGGAAATGCCACGAACCAGGGGTACCGTCAGCCAAAAACAACTGTACCTGCGGTGGATTGGAGAAATTACTTGTTCCGTTATCTATGAATGAAGCCATTCCACCCGGATCGGCCATAAACAGGGCATTACCGAAAACATTAAAAGTATTACCCGTTGAGTTTGTAAAGTATGCTCCCGGTTCAATTATAAATGCCTGTTGTACATCTACATTACTGTTAGTGGAGACAAGGGCGTTGGATTTTTTTATTGTCAGGTTATTGAATACTGCCGGAAAAGAACCGTTTCCGGTAAGTTGAAAATCATCAATGTTCCAGCCGCTATATTGCCAGCTTCCATCAGTTGCTCCAATACAAAATCTTATTTTTACCTGTGCCTGATTATCTGCATAAGCTGAAATATTTATGGTTTGTAAGCTCCAGGAAGCATCTGTAATTGTTGAACTTCCATTTGCCCAGATATTTGTCCAAGAAGAACCGTTATCATTGCTAATGTCAATATATGCATGATCGTATGAATTTTGTTCTACATTCAGATATCTTTGAAAATTCATTGAAACATTTGTAAATCCCGAACAATTTATAGTGGGTGAAACTGCTTGATAAGCCCTAATGCCCAAACTAGGTTCATAATCACCGTTATTAGCTCCCAGTCCGGTTAAATCCACACCAAGGACACCGGTACCCGAATAAGCGGAATTAGGATCGGGATTACCATGTGCAGAACCACCTAATCCACCTGGATTCCCTATTTCAAATTCACCTGATAATGTCCAACCCGAGGCACTTTCAAAACTATCACTAAAAATTGTCATAGTTCCCGATGGTCCACTGGTTGTACAGTTTGTGTTCCCGTAAAATTCCACAGTACTTGCTCCGGGTGTAAAAGTACCTGTTGCTGTCCAATTACCAGCAACTTTAATTGTAGCCGTACCGGAAGGGTCAACATAAAAGGTTTTACCCGCCTGAATTGTAAGGTCGCCGGTAACGGTCAATTCGGTAATCCCACTGCCCATATTTAAGCTGTTGCAATCGGTTCCTACGGTAAGGTTTCCGAATTTAACAGGCCAGTAAATAGCAGCTCCCGTTATTGAGACATTGGTGGTTGCAAGTGGCACTTCTCCGTTTTCCCAGTTTTGCTTTGTGTCCCAGTCGGTGGGGTTTTGATTCCAACCCCCTTTCCATAGGCCGGGCTGTCCTACGTGGATGTAATCGGTTTTAGTATTCGTATTACTTCCGTAAGCATTAGTAGCAGTTAAAGAAACTGTATAAGCACCGAAATTACTAAACCTGACCTGCGGATTTTGAGATGTGGCACTTGTACCACCCACAAAAGTAACAGTGTTGGGACTGAATGTCCAGTACCAGGAAGTAGGATTATTTGTTGACTGATCCGTAAAAATTACGGTAGTTAAGGAGTTTGCAGGATAAAGATCGTTGGCTGTAAAATCGGCAACCGGTGGAGAGGAGGGGGATGAGAATTGGAATTCTGCAATGCGTGTACCATGTGAAGAATTTGTTACATATTCGCTTGTAAACCAAAAAGAATGATCATTTGTAGGATCAACTGAAATATTACAATAGTCGCCCCACCTGTTATAATTTGTTTGCGAATAACTTCCGTTTTGAATTACGGTTTCCGCCATATCAAGGGTATTGTTGGCTGCGGCATTCGCTGAAGCGGATTGTCCAATATATCTGATTCCGGGATATGTTGTAGAACTGTAGGAGACTGAATATCCTATCCCAATTTCATGATCACCGTTTTCGGCAATGCTCATGTTCCAGCGGCTAATATTATCGCCGGCCGGGTCGTACGTACTTTGCTGCCTGATGTACCAGCCCGATCCGGTGTTTTCCAATTCATACCATCTCAAATTTGCCTCAGAAGATGTTTTGGCGATTGCATGGGCACACACAAGGCGTTGTGTCCCTGAAAAATTACGATACTGTGCCCTGTACATTAAAATGGTTGACAGTCCATCAAGTTTTTGGGTTGTTCCCGGTTGGGGGATATTGTCCCAGTTCCCTGTAAAGTTCCCGCTGAAAGGATTCACGTTCAAGGTTTGTGTCCTGGAAAATGTGGAACTTCCCGGTGTTGTCCAATTTGCATTCAACTGATAAATCCAAAGTTGATCGGCGGGGTTGCTTTGTCCGTCATCAACTATGGTGATAAATTGCCCCGGAGTTCCCGAAGGAGCCCAGGCACCGTCATTATCCATTGGTAATATGCAGTGAAATCCATCGAAAGTGGAAGGCCTGTTGGGATTGTCAAAACCGATCATTTGAGGGTTTGCGCCACCGGCAATCATAACACTTCTTTCGAAGACATATACATCGTTTCCGGGATTGGTATTTGTTGCCATATAATAACCGTCCTGCCAGATACCGAATTTCATATAATCGGGCGTGTCGTCCACGTCAAAGGACCAAGAATACCAGGTCCCGGTTGGATCGGAGGTGGTTGAAACAGCAATCAACATATAATCGTTTTCGGAGTAATTGGGAGGGGTTCCGATTGAAAACTCGGCATAGAACCAACGGTTTGCCTGTTCGTCCCATAAAACAATAGGGTCTCCGTTATTGAAGTTTGCTCCGGGTAAAGAAGAATTGAAAATGGAATTCAACGGTGACGGGCCGGCAACAGAAGCCCCGGTCGATTTATTAAAAATCTCATAGGTAGTGTTCACCACCTGAAAATAATAATTAGCTCCAACCGTACCGTTAGCATCGGGAGGATACGAACCGCTATTTTGTCCTGCGAAATTATGAAGCGTTGCCTTTGTACTTTCTATCCAACCGGCCTTTGTTTGTACATTGGGATCAACCGGCATATTATTAAAATCCGGCGGTTTTATATCGGGATTTAGTTTCCTGTCGCGATGATCATTCAAATAAAATTCTTCATTTGCAAACTCATCGGATGAAACAACCGGATTATCCCTTAAAGGACCTGTAATTTCAAAAGCTACAGGGGTTTTTATCACGGTAGGGTGAACTACCTTATTCTGTGAAATCGAACTAAGCGGTAACAAAAATACCGAAATCAAAAAAGTGTAAAAATAACGTTTCATAATGGAAATATTTAATTAAACAAACCTGAAAATTTCAATAAAACATAAAATGTGGATTTTGAATGGGCAAATATAATCATAATTTTAATAAAGTCAAGGGAAAATATATTTTATGGCATAATCAGGAGGTGAGTAGTTGGCAATGCCGAAGCTTTGCTTCGTGCATGCTCGACCGAAGGTCGGCATCTTCAGTCGGCATCTTCAGTCGGCATTGCCGAAGCTTTGCTTCGTGCATGCTCGACCGGAGGTCGGCATCTTCAGTCGGCAGTGCCGAAGCTTCGCTTCGTGCATGCTCGACCGAAGGTCGGCATCTTCAGTCGGAAATAATTGTTAAAAACATTTTACAAAAACGCTGCGTCGTTGCGTCGCCGCGTGATACTTATTTTACGGGTAGCAAATTAGCCTGCAATGTTCGGCACTCAGTCATCAGTCGGCAGTGCCGAAGCTTTGCTTCGTGCATGCTCGACCGGAGGTCGGCATCTTCAGTCTCCAGTCTTCAGTCTCCAGTCTTCAGTCTTCAGTCTTCAGTCGGCAGATAATGGTCCGCCGTCGCTCTTCGAGCTTTGGCGGACAATGTCGGCAGTCCTAACCTCTAACGGATTGCTTCACGCCGGCGCACGTGCCCGGCCTTTGTTCGCAATGACGGCGGATTGGTCTTG
>Ga0256841_1000193_pt1 | contig 67919 bp, 51 predicted proteins | sample 356308metaG_FD_185971 | JGI IMG/M metagenome (GOLD analysis project Ga0256841, IMG submission 185971) | Hydrothermal vent microbial communities from Mid Atlantic Ridge, Atlantic Ocean - 356-308 | ecosystem: Environmental > Aquatic > Marine > Hydrothermal vents | place: Atlantic Ocean: Mid... | reverse complement strand
TCTACGAGGATCTGGTGAAGGCCGGGGTGATCGACCCGACGAAGGTGACGCGGACGGCGCTGCAGAACGCCTCCTCGATCGCCGCCCTGGCGCTGACCACCGAGGCCATGGTCTGCGAGATTCCGGAAGAGAAGAAGGAGCCGGCCGGTCCGCCACATGGTGGGATGGAGTACTGATCTCCTTCGCTCTTCTGTTCCCGGACCGTTTGCGTTTTCGATTGAGGCCGCCCCCCACCCGGAGGGGCGGCCTTTCTGTTGAAAGGAGACGCCCCGGCCTCCGGTGGTTCGCGCGAGAATCGCGGAGGGCTGGTGTATAATTTTGTTAGAGAAAAGGTTTTGGCCGCCGGGAGTGGGTTCATACCCACTTTTTTCGTATATGCCGGTCCAGGATGCGCACAGAGACGCCGTCGTCGCCCGGGTGACGGAGATCGCCGAGAGGGTGGGTGCGCCCGAGGGCATTGAGATTGTCGAAGTGGAGTTCAAGGGGGCCGGCAAGGGGCGGGTGTTGCGGATTTTCATCGACCGGCCCGAGGGCGTCTCTCACGCCGAGTGCGAGTTTATCTCGCGAAACGTGGGTACGATCCTCGATGTCGAGGATGTGGTGCCCGGCGGCAGTTACACCCTCGAGGTCAGCTCCCCGGGTTTGGAGCGGCCGCTGAAGAAAGCGGCCGACTATGAGCGGTTCCGCGGGCGGCGTGTGAAGATCGTACTGCGGGAACCGGTGGCCGGCCGCCGGGTGTGGGAAGGCGCCCTGGCGGGTCTGGACGGGGATGTCGTCACCCTGGAGACGCAGCAGGGCTCTCCGGTTCGCTTCGAGCTGGCGCAGATCCAACGGGCGAACCTGAAGTTCGAGTGGTGAGAGGCCGCGGGGCGGGTATCCCGGCAGACGATTCTTACGGAACAGAGGTGAGACAGGTTTGTCAAGCATCTATCAGTCGATCGAAATACTGAGTAAAGAGAAGGGGATCGACCCTCAGATCGTCCTCGACGCCGTCAAAGACGCCATGCTGGTGGCGGCGCGCAAGCACTACCGCACCGAGGGCGAGCTGGAAGCGACGCTCGACGAGCGGACCGGCGCCATCCAGATCTTCGCGATCAAACGGGTGGTCGAGAAGGTCGAGGACCGCGATAACGAGATCGCCGTGGGCGAGGCGGTGAAGTACGATCCGCAGGCCACCGTAGGTTCGGTGGTGAAGATCCCCTTGGACACCGACGTTCTGGGCCGCATTGCGGCCCAGACGGCCAAGCAGGTGATCTTGCAGAAGGTCCGGGAAGCCGAACGGGAGACCGTCTATGCCGAGTTCGCGGACCGCGTGGGGGATCTGGTGAACTGCACGGTGAAACGCGTGGAGGGCCCGGACCTGATCGTCGATATCGGCCGCACCGAGGCCCGGCTGCCGCGCAAGGAACAGTCCCGGACGGAAAGCTTCAGCGTGGGCGACCGCATCCGCTGCGTGATCAAGAGCGTCGAGAAGTCCGGCAAGAATGCGGGCGTCACCGTCTCCCGCGCTGCGCCGGAACTGGTCGTCCGCCTCTTCGAGCAAGAGGTTCCCGAGATCTACGACGGAACGGTGGAGATCAAGGCGTGCGCCCGCGAGGCGGGAGAGCGGACCAAGATCGCCGTGGCCAGCCGCGATCGCGACGTAGACAGCGTCGGGGCCTGTGTCGGCATGAAAGGCATGCGGGTGCAGTCGATCATCCGGGAACTGCGCGGCGAGAAGATCGACATCATTCAATACTCGGACGACCCGGTGGTCTTCGCCACCAACGCTCTGAGTCCGGCGCGGATTTCCCGGGTGACCATCATCGACCCGGAGCGCAAGCACATGGAAGTGATCGTCGATGATTCCCAGCTTTCGCTGGCCATCGGCAAGCGCGGCCAGAACGTCCGGCTGGCGGCCCGCCTCCTTGGCTGGCACATCGACATCAAGAGCGAGGAGGAGAAACGCCGGGAGATCGAATCCGAGATGACCTCGATGGTCGTTCCCGGGGCGGGGGTCTCGGCCCTCGCCGAGCACGGGTTGCCCCAGGAGGTGATCGACGCTCTCACGGCTGCGGGGGTGGAGACAGTGGAGCAGTTGGGAGGCATGACGCCGGAGCAGTTGGAGGCGATCCAGGGCATCGATCCCGAGACGGTCCAGACGATTCAGAACGCGGTCGTCAGTTACTACAGCCAGTTCGAAGCGGCGATGGAGGCCGAAGCCGGCGCAATGCAACCGGCGGGACCGGGAGGTTTTCCGTCCGAAGCGGAGGGTAGACGAAGCCCGCTGCACCCGCCGCTGGCCGCTGCTCCAGCGCCCGCTGCGGATGTGGAACAAGCCGCCGCGGCAGAGACCGAAGCGGCTCCGGCGGGGGGCGCGGCTCCGGAAGAGGCCGACCGGGAGGTCTCTGAGACCCCCGCGCCCGGTGGGGCCGCTCCGGCCGATTCGGAAACCGCCGATACCGGCGAGGCGCCCGCCGGGGCCCCGGAACCACCCGCGGAAACCGACGGCGCCGATTCCGGTGTCGCAGAAAACGTCGCGGAAAACGAATCTGATACGATGAAAGAGGATCACACTCCGTAAGGACTTGTGTTGTCGGATGGTTGAAGCGGTGAGGTGGACTATGTCCGATTAGTCGACGACAGCCTGACAACAGTGTCCGCCGTGAGAAGGACACCAATTGTCGTATGAGTAGAATTCGCATCAACGAGCTGGCTCGTGAGTTGGAGATCAAACCCGGCGTCATCCTCAAGATGCTCCCGGAGATCGGCATCACCGGGAAGAAGACGCATTCCAGCTCGATCGAACAGGAGGACGCCGACAAAGTACGCCAGTATTTTGCCCGGCAGCAAGAAGCCGAGGAGGCTCCCGCGCCTGAACCAGAACAACCACCGGCGGCGCGAACCGCCGCCAAGCCGGAGACGGCGCCTCAGCCGGGGCCCGTGGCCGGCCAGCGTCCAGCCGTAGAACAGGGCCCCGCCGCGGCGGTGCAAGAGATTCCCAAACCCCCTCCGACGGAAGCGCGTAAGCCCGCCGTTCCGCTGATCGGGGTTCCGCGGCCGAAGCGGGCTCCCCAGCCGATCCGGCCGCCTCTGGCGACGGGGAAAACGAAACCCGCGCCTCCGGCGGCGAGGCCGGCTCCCCCGCCTTCGGCCCGGCCCGCGGCGAGCGCGCCGGCGCCTCCCGCCGCACCGAAAAAGCCGGCTCCCGCAGTGCGTCCTCCCGAACCCGGCCAGATCCTCACGGGTCCCCGCCGGCCGTTACCGCCTGATGTGGAGGCGAGACCGCGGGTCCAGCCCGGCCAGCCGCTGAAACGAGCCGTTCCCAAGCCGCCCGCGACCCGGCCGTCGATTCCTCAACCGCCGCTGCCGCCGAAGCCTCCGCAGAAGCCGGCCGGCCCGGTGGTGGGCCAGCCCGCCGCCCGGCCCGTGGTGCCTCCGCGCCCGGACCTCGCCGCCCGGATCCGTCAGCAGCGGGAACAACAGCAGAAGATGCCCGGCCAACCGCAACCGCGGCGTCCCGTGCCGGGCCAGCCGATCTACGGCGGGCCGGTGCGCCCCGGCCAGCCGGTGGGCCGTGTCCGCGGTCCGCTGCCCGTCCGGCCGCGCCGTGGTCCACATCCCACGGCCGGCGCCGCGCCGGCGCCCCCGGCTCCGGGCCGGCGCCACCAGGTGAAGCCTTCCCGGGGCAAGGAGCGCGAGCGCGAGCGGGATCGCGAGGGAACCCTGAAGGGTCCGGCGCCGCGCCGCCGCGCCGCCGCCGTGGCGGTCAACAAGCAAATCACCATCTCGGAAGGCATCACGGTAAAGGAGCTGGCCGAGAAGCTCGGCCTGAAGGCCAGTGACGTGATGAAGCGGCTGATGGAGCGCAAGGTCTTCGCCACCATCAACCAGACCCTCGAGGAGAAATTCGCTCGGGAGATCGCCGAGTCGTTCGGCGCCAAGGCCACCGAGGTGAGTTTCGAGGAAGAAGCGGTCCACGTCGATCAGGAAACCGTCGATGAGACGGCGTTGGTTCCCCGGCCCCCGGTGGTGACCGTCATGGGCCACGTAGACCATGGCAAGACGTCGCTGCTGGATGCGATCCGCGAGTCCCGCGTGGCTGAGCGGGAGGCAGGCGGCATTACCCAGCACATCGGCGCCTCTGAGATCGAGCACGACGGCCACAAGATCGTCTTCATCGACACGCCGGGTCATGAAGCCTTCACGAGGATGCGCGCGCGGGGGGCCAAGGTTACCGACATCGTAGTTCTCGTGGTGGCCGCCGATGACGGCGTCATGCCGCAGACGCTCGAGGCCCTCGACCACGCCAAGGCCGCCGGGGTGCCCATCATCGTCGCCATCAACAAGATCGACCGCCCGGATGCCGAGCCCGAGCGGGTGAAACAGCAGCTTTCCGACCGCGGCCTGATGCCCGAAGAGTGGGGAGGCGACACGGTGATGGTCCCGGTCTCCGCCAAGACGAAACAGAACCTCGACCTGCTCTTGGAGATGATCCTGCTGGTGGCGGAGATGAGGGACTTGAAAGCCAATCCGGACCGGCCCGCCGTGGCCACCGTGCTGGAAGCGAAGCTCGACCGGGGCCGGGGCCCGGTGGCCACTGTCCTGGTGCGGAACGGAACGCTCCGGGTCGGCGACCACTTCATTTGCGGCAGTGTTTACGGCAAAGTGCGCGCCCTGTATGACGACCGCGGGCAGCAGGTCAAGGAGGCCGGACCCTCGACGCCGGTCGAGGTATTGGGCCTGGAGAGCCTGCCGGAGGTCGGCGAGACCTTCCAAGTGGTCACCGACACCGCCAAGGCCAAGCAGGTGGTGATCTACCGTGAGAACAAGGCCCGCGAACTGGAGATGGCCCGGTCCTCGCGGCTCACGCTGGACCGGCTCCACGAACGGCTGCGCGAGGGTGAGGTCAAGGAGCTGAACATCATCCTGAAGGCCGATGTCGGCGGCACGGCGGAGGTGATCTCGGAGGCGGTCGAGAAACTCTCCACCGAGAAGGTGAAAGTCCAGGTGATCCGTAGCGGCGTGGGTGCGATCACCGAGAGCGACGTACTGCTGGCCACGGCTTCCGACGCCATCATTGTCGGCTTTAACGTGCGGCCCGAGCGTGGGGCGGCGGAGCTGGCCGAGCGGGAGAAGATCGACATCCGGCTCCATACGGTGATCTACGAGCTCACCGATGAGATCAAGCGAGCGATGGCCGGCCTGCTCGAGCCGGTTTACAAAGAGGTGTTCCAGGGCCGAGCCGAAGTGCGGGAGGTCTTCCGGATTTCCAAGGTCGGCACCGTCGCCGGCTGTTACGTCCAGGAGGGCTTCATCCGGCGGGACAGCCAGGTCCGGTTGCTCCGCGACAACGTCGTCGTGTACACGGGCAAGGTGGCCTCTCTGAAACGTTTCCGGGACGACGCCAGCGAGGTGAAAGCCGGCTTTGAGTGCGGCGTATCGCTCGAGAACTTCAACGACATCAAGCCCGGAGATGTGATTGAGGCGTTCGTCACTGAGCGCGTCGCTGCGGAGGTGGTGGCCTGATGCCGGGAGCGATGCGATGGCGGCGATCGGCGTCATTACGTTGGAGTTGCGCCTCTCGGATGCGCACTCGCTGAAGGACAAGCGCCACTTCGTCAAGGGTCTGAAGGACCGGCTGCGGAAGCGGCACAACGTCGCCGTGGCCGAAATCGACTACCAGCACCTTTGGCAGCGCGCTTTGATCTCGGCGGTGACCGTCGCTTCCACCCGCCTGGCCGCGCAGCGGGTGCTGCAAGCGGTGGAAGACGACGCCGCCGCCCATCTGGGCCGGTATCTGGTGGACGCTTCCATCGAGTGGTTGGACTGAGGCCCATGCATCTGCGGCGGATCGAACGGCTGGCCGAGACGATCCGGGAAGAGCTGGAAGAGATCGTAAACTATGAACTCGACGATCCGCGGATCGGTTCGGTCTCGGTGGTCGAGGTCGTGCTGAGCCGGGACGGCCGCAAGGCGGTGGCCCGGGTCCAGCCGAACTCTTCAGAGGCCGACGCCCGGGCGGCTCTGGCAGCCCTGGACCATGCGCGGCGATACGTGCGGCGGCTCCTGGCGGTGCGGCTGGAGCTATTCCACAGTCCGGAGGTCCTCTTCGAGGCGGCTTTCCAACCGGGCTCGGATGCGGCGCTCCGCCGCCAGCGCCGGCCCGGGGGCGTTTGAAGCTGTCCGGCGCCGGACCGGAACCTGCTGAGGTACAAAAACTTGCACCGGATGGCACGCTGTGTGGTAGCTTTGTTGTTGGCGCACCTCGCTTTGGCGGACGGCGAGATGCTGCGGATCTCGTCCAGCGCCGAGGCGATGGGCACTACCTTCACGATCGTCGCCTACGACGAGAGCCGGAGCCGGTTGCAAGGCGCCGTGGACTCAGCTTTCGAGGAGGTGCGCCGCATCGATGCCGTCCTCTCGAACTACCGCGAGGACAGCGAGTGGAGCCGGATCAATCGCGAGGCCGCCCAGCGGCCGGTGGCTGTGAGTGACGAGGTCTTTCGCCTGCTGGAGGCGTGCCAGGCTTACAGCCGGGCGAGCGGCGGGGCTTTCGATATCACTGTCGGCCCGCTGCTCAAGTTGTGGGGCTTTTACAAGGGTTCCGGCAGGGTGCCGCACCGGGCGGAGATCCGGACGGCGTTGGGCCGCGTCGGGTACGAAAAGGTGATCTTGGACCCGGCGGAACGGACCGTACGCTTTACCGTTCCGGGAGTGGAACTGGATCCCGGCGGCATCGGCAAGGGTTACGCGGTGGACCGGATGGTGGAGATTCTCGAGGATGCAGGCATCCGGTCGGCCCTGGTTTCCGGGGGTGGCAGTAGCATCTACGGCCTTGGCGCTCCCCCGGGTGAGCGTGGCTGGCGGGTGGAGATCCGTGATCCGAAGTCGCCGCAGCGCAGCGTGGAGACGCTCGTCATCGCCAACGAGTCCCTCTCCACATCAGGCAACTATGAGAAGTTCTTTTACGCCGGAGGCAAACTCTACAGCCACATTTTCGATCCCCGCACCGGCTACCCGGCGGCGAACGGCGTGCTTTCGGTATCCGTGGTCGCGCCCCGGACCATCGACAGCGAGGCGTGGACCAAACCATTTTTCCTCCGGGGGCCGGAGTGGGCGGCCCGCCACAAGCCCGAAGGCTTTCGAGTCTTCTTCTGTCAGGACGGATTCAAGCTAGCATGCGCATGGCTTCAGTGAGTAGTCGCTTTCTGGAGGCTTGCCGGCGACGGCCGACCGACGTACGTCCGGTCTGGTTCATGCGCCAGGCGGGCCGCTACATGCCGCAGTACCGGGCGGTCCGCGCCCGGCACGGGATTCTCGAGATCTGCAAGACTCCGCAGTTGGCGGCGGAGGTGACCCTGCAGCCGATCGAAGTGCTCGATGTGGATGCCGCCATCATCTTCGCCGATCTGCTGTTGCCGGTCGAGCCGATGGGGTTGAAACTGCGATTCGTTCCCGGGCGCGGTCCGGTGATCGACAATCCGGTTCGTACTTCCGCCGACGTGGACGCCTTGTCGATTTCCAACACCGAAGATCTCGGCTACGTGGGCGAGGCCATCCAGATCGTCGCCCGCGCCCTGGCCGGCAGGGTGCCGATCATCGGCTTCGTCGGGGCCCCGTTCACCGTCGCCAGCTACATCATCGAGGGCGGCGCCTCCCGCACCTTCCTCACCACCAAGAAGATGATGTACAACCAGGAGACTCTCTGGCGCCGCCTGATGGGCAAGCTCGTCGATGTGCTGGCCCCCTTTGCCCAGATGCAGATCTCGGCCGGAGCCAAGGCGATCCAGGTCTTCGACAGTTGGGTGGGCGCCCTGGGCTCGGACGACTACGTCCGCTACGTCGCCCCCTACTCCCGCGCGCTCATCGACCGGATCCGCTCCGGCGGCGTCCCGGTCATCCACTTCGGCACCGGCACCGGCGGTTTCTTCCGCGAACTGCACGCCGCCGGCGGCGACGTGCTGGGCATCGACTGGCGGGTGAATATCGACCAGGCTTGGATGGACATCAGCTACCGCTCCGCTATCCAGGGCAACCTCGACCCGGCCATCCTGTTCGCTCCCCTTCCCGAGATCCGCGAGCGCGTTTTCGAGCTGCTGAAACGTACCGGCTCCCGGCCGGGCCACATCTTCAATCTCGGCCACGGAATCTTGCCGGAGACTCCGGTGGAGAACGTCAAGGCCGTGGTGCAGATCGTCCGGGAGTTCCAGCTCTGAAGGTGGCGGCGGTCTCGTTCGATTCCAATCCTGGCGGGGGCGCCTTCTGACCCGATGACTCCGCGGGCCGTCATCGTCGGCGGTGGGATCACCGGCCTCTCCGCCGCCTACTACCTGAACAAGGCGGGCATTCCGTCGCTGCTCATCGAGCGGCGGCCGCGCTTGGGCGGCGTCGTCACTACCGAGGTGGTCGATGACTGCATCATCGAGGGCGGCCCCGACAGCTTCCTGGCCGCCAAGCCCTGGGCGCTAGAGCTGATCCGGGAGCTGGGCTTGGCGGATGAAGTCATCGGCTCGAACGACCACCTGCGCGTGACCTACGTCCTCCGCCGGGGCCGCCTCGTGCCTTTGCCCGACGGCCTGATGATGATGATCCCCACGCGGATCGCCCCGATGATCGCCACTCCTCTACTCGGTTGGGGCACGAAGTTCCGCATGCTGTTCGAGCTGTTTCGCCGGCCGGGCCGGACGTCTCCGGGCGACCGCAGCGTGGCCGACTTCGTTCGGGATCACTACGGCCAGGAGGCTGTGGATTACCTCGCCGAGCCCCTGCTGGCCGGCGTCTACGGCGGCGATCCGCGGCGGCTCAGCGTCGCCAGCGTCCTGCCGCGCTTCGTCGAGCTCGAGCGCCGCTACGGCAGCCTCACCCGCGGCGTGCTGGCGGCCATGAAGAAGGCCCGGGCGGAGGCGGCCGGCAAACCTCTGTTCCAGACGTTGAAGGGCGGCTTGGGGCGGTTGACTGAAGCCATCGAGAGGGCCATCGCCGGCGCTTGCGAGCCCGTCCACGCGCAGGCCGAAGCCCTCGATCGCGGCCAGTCAGGCTGGCGGGTGAGGGCGGGAGGCCAGTGGATCGCCGCTGAGGCTCTAGTGCTGGCCTGTCCCGCTTACGAGGCCGCAGCGTTGCTCCGCAATACGGCTCCGGGGCTGGCGCGTGAGCTGGAATCGATCCCCTACAGCTCCTCGATGACCGTGGCGCTCGGCTACGAGCGCGCCGGCTTCTCTCACCACCTGGGCGGCTTCGGCTTCCTCGTGCCGGCCAGGGAGCGGAAGCGGCTGGTGGCCTGCACCTGGGTGGGCACGAAGTTCCCTTATCGCGTGAGTGATTCCCGCGTCCTGCTGCGCTGCTTCCTGGGCGGGGCCGAGGACGCCGCGGTGCTCGAAGAGCCCGACGAAACGGTGATCGCCATGGTGCGCGAGGAGCTACGCCGCATCATGGGAGTCACGGAAACGCCGGTCTTCGCCCGCATCCACCGCTGGCCGCGCTCGATGGCCCAGTACACGGTCGGGCACGGCGAACGGGTCAAGAGAATCGAACAAGAGACGGCGAAGCTGCAGGGGTTGCACCTGGCCGGCAATGCTTATCATGGCATCGGGATCCCGGATTGCATCCGCACCGGTAAGCAGGCGGCGGAGGAGATCGCGGCTTCTCTGGGGAAGGCTAGTTTTTGATCTTGATCAGGATCCCGTCCGGGCGCAGCCGGATCTCGTCTACGTTGTGTTCCAGCGGGAAGGGTTCGCCGATCTTCGCGTTGGGGAAATCGTCCAGAACCAGCTTCTCGACGAGGAACCCGAGGATGCTGCCGGAGAATTCCGTATCGCCGATCTTGACCTGTTCCACGTCGATCGTCGCCCGGCCTCCGCCGGACTGAAGGCGCAGGGTGGCCGCCACCGGCTTCGATCCCTGCAGGAGACTCCCCACCAGGAAATTGTCCCGCAGGCTGGCGAGTTGCGGGAGTTTGGCGAACTCCACTGTTCCCGACCAGGTGCCCCGGCCCTCTCCCAGCTCCACCCGCGGATTGCTGATCCCTTCGATCTTCTTCTCCCGGATCTTGCCGCGCACGAGGGCGTTGATCTCCTCCAGGCTGAGATGGATGGTGCTGCCCGGCGCCGCCCTCTCGGCGATGATCCGCTCCACCTTCTGATTGGCCGATTCGTAAAGGCCGTTTCCTGCGCACAGCACCCCGGCGGCTGCGATGCCGATGATCGCCAGTTTTCGCATAACCCCATTATAGGGGCCGCGCCGGGCTGTCCCGGCAGCGGCGGACGGGCTTGCGCGCCCCCCCCACGCCCCGGGCGCGAGGGCCTTTCCGGGCAAGTCAGCGCGGTTTCTCGAAGGGGGCTGAAACGGCGGCAAGTCGCGGCAGATTATGCTGTGAGGGTGGGCGGGTGACACGAGGAGAGGATACGGGAATGGGGAGCGGAATGGTGAGCCGGGCGCAAGGGTGTCTGCTCGGGCAGTTGGCTGGGGATTCTCTCGGAAGCCTCGTCGAGTTCCAGACGCCGGATACGATTCTGGCAGAATATCCGGACGGGGTGCGGGATCTCGCCGATGGCGGGGTCTGGGGCACGCTCGCCGGACAGCCCACCGACGATTCCGAGATGGCGCTGGCTCTGGCGCGGACGCTGGTGGAGCGGCGCCGCTACGACCCGGAATCCGCGCGGCAGGCCTACGTCACCTGGCTCGAGTCCAGCCCGTTCGACTGCGGCAACACGGTCCGCCGAGGGTTGCAGGGCAAGCCTGACCCTTCGAGCCAGGCCAACGGCGCGTTGATGCGGATTTCGCCGCTGGGCATCTTCGGGGCGGACTTCCCAGCGGCGCAAGTGGCTGAATGGGCGCGCCAGGACGCGGAATTGACCCACCCGCACCCGGTTTGCGGGCAGGCGAACGCGCTCTTCGCCATCGCGATCGCCTACGCCGTCCGGCACGGCTGCGGCCCCGCGGAGTTGTACCGGCAAGTCCGGCGCTGGGCTGAGGAGAGTCATGTTGACGCCCGGTTGCTCAACGCGGTGCGCGCCGCCGCCGAGGTTCCCCCGCCTGACTACCTGCGTCAACAAGGCTGGGTCCTGATCGCGTTTCAGAACGCGCTCTGGCAATTACTTCACGCGGCGGACCTGGAGGAAGGCGTTGTCGATACGGTGATGCGCGGAGGGGACACGGACACGAACGCGGCGATCTGCGGGGCGTTGCTCGGGGCTGTTCATGGCCGGGACGCGGTGCCGGAGCGGTGGACAGCCCGTTTGCTCGGCTGCCGTCCCGAGCCCGGCCGGCCCGGTGTGCGCCGCCCGCGGCCGTGCCGCTACTGGCCGGTGGACGTTCTCAGATTGGCTGAGCGTCTGGTGTCAGCTCAGGATGCACGCAGGTCGCCGTCGTCCGGTACTTGCGCGAGCGCTCCGGCGTCGAATTCGTGAACATGGCCCCGCCGGCGATCGTATCAACCGACTCTACCGGGATGCCTGAACCGAACCCTGAATCCGCCGGCCGCCGGGAACAGTGGGCCTGGTATGTCTACGACTGGGCGAACTCGGCCTTCCCGACGACGGTGGTCACCCTGTTTTTCGGCCCGTACCTCACCGTGCTGGCCAAGAGCGCCGCGGGCGCCGACGGGCGGCTCGAGTTGCTGGGCGTCGAGATCGCGGCCGAATCGGTCTGGAGCTACTTGATCTCCCTCTCGGTGCTGACGCAGGTGATCGCCCTGCCACTGCTGGGGGCCATCGCCGACTACGGCCGGAGGAAGCGCGAGCTCCTGGGACTGTTCGCCGGCGTCGGCGCGGCGGCCACGGTGCTGATGTTCTTCCTCCAGGGCGCCGCCTGGCTGTGGGGCTGCGCGCTATTCTTGATAGCCAACTTCGCCTTCGGCGCCTCGGTGGTGATCTACAACGCCTTCCTGCCGGAGATCGCCGGGCCGGGCGAGCGCGACGCCGTTTCGTCGAACGGCTGGGCCCTGGGCTACCTCGGCGGCGGCCTGCTGCTGGCGCTCAATCTGCTGCTCTACGCCAGGGCCGGGGCGCTGGGCCTCTCGGAAGGTTACGCCGTCCGGGTGAGCCTGGCCTCGGCGGGCATCTGGTGGGGCGTGTTCACCATCATCCCGCTGGCCGGCCTGCGCAACCGCGGGGCGCGGAAGCCGCTTGGGGCGGGGGAGAACTATCTCACCGCCGGCCTGCGCCAGCTCCGCCGCACCCTCGGCCACGTCCGGCGCTACCCGCAGACTTTGCTGTTCCTGCTCGCCTTCCTCGTCTACAACGACGGCATCCAGACGGTGATCACGCTGGCCGGCCAGTTCGGCAGCCAGGCGCTGGGGCTCTCGATGGGCGTGCTCACCGGCTCGATCCTGCTGGCGCAGTTCGTCGGCCTGGGCGGGGCCGTCGGCTTCAAGTACGTGGCGGCGTGGATGGGCAACAAGCGGGCGGTGATGGCCGCGCTGGTGGTCTGGTGCCTGATGCTGGTCTATATCTACGGCTGGGTGAAGACGGCGACGGACTTCTACATCATGGCGGCGGTGGCCGGCGCGGTGATGGGCGGCAGCCAGGCGCTGAGCCGGTCGATCTTCTCCTTCCTGATCCCGCGCGGGCAGGAGGCCGAATACTTCAGCCTCTACGAGATCAGCGACAAAGGCACGAGCTGGCTCGGGCCGCTGCTCTACGGGCTGGCGATCCAGTGGACGGGAAGCTACCGGGCGGCGGTGATCTCGCTGATCGTCTTCTTTCTCGGCGGGCTGGCGCTGCTGGCGCGGGTGGACGTCGGCCGGGGCGCGGTGGCGGCGGGCAACGAGCCCCCTCCGAAAGGGTGAAGACCCGAGCCCGCGGGGCTGTGCTACGCTGTTGGATTACACCCCGTAAGTGGCTGGAAACGCATCCCTCCCGGCCACTGGTGGCGCCGTTCCCGGTATGGAATTGACAGACATCTTCCGAACGCTGGGCGAGGAGAACTTCCGTGAGCTGATGCGGTCGGTTTCGATCAGCCGGCTCAAGACGTTCCAGCTCTATGACTCGCTGAAGGCGCGGGCGCACTTGCCGAAGCTGAACCAGCAGGCCCTGAGGCGGGTGACGCCGCAGTTCTGGCAGCGCCTCCAAGAGGGCGACGAGGAGCTGGCGGGCGATCTCGCCCAGGCGATCCTGGTGGGCCATTTCGACCTCATCGTCGATGTGCTGGACTTCCTGGGCATCCCCCACCATGACGGCTTCTTCGACAAGGATCTGGATGCCAGCGAGATCCTCACCGGCGACTGGCAGAAGCGGGCCTTCGAGCATTTCCGCGGCAAGTACCCCGAGCCTTTGCTCCTGCTCTATTTGAACCACCTGGCGTTCGAAGTGACCAAGGACAAGAAGCTGTTCACCGGAGCCGAGGACGACTGATGCTGGAAGCCAAGCTCGAATCACTCGCCGAAGAAGCCAGGCGGGCCGTGGCGGCGGCGGCCGAGGCGGCCGAACTGGAGGCCGTCCGGGTGCGCTACCTCGGGCGCAAGGGGGAGCTCTCGCAGATCAGCCGCCAGATGGGCAAGCTGGCTCCGGAAGAACGGGCCAGGATCGGCCGGCTGCTGAACACGGTGAAGCGGGAGCTCGAGGAGCTTCTCGACGAGCGCAAGCGGCGCTTCGATGAGGAAGCCTTGCGGGCGCGCCTGGAAAGCGAGTGGGTGGACTTGACGCTGCCGGCGCCCGGCCCGCGCCCGGGAAGCCTGCATCCGGTCACCCAGATCCAGGCCGAGATCGAGGACCTGTTCGTCTCGCTCGGCTTCACGGTGCTGAGCGGGCCCGAGGTCGAAACCGAGTACAACAATTTCGACGCGCTGAACATCCCGCCGGAGCACCCGGCCCGGGACGTCCAGGATACCTTCTGGGTCGAGGGCGGCAACCTGCTGCGGACGCACACCTCGCCGGTGCAGGTCCGGGGCATGGAGCGGCTGGGGCCGCCGCTGCGCATGATCGCGCCGGGGCGCGTCTTCCGCAATGAAGAGGTGGACGCCTCCCACGAGCACACCTTCTATCAGCTCGAAGGGATGATGGTGGACCGCGACGTCTCCATCGGCCACCTGATCTACTTCATGAAGACGCTGCTCAGCGCCATCTTCCACCGGGACGTGACGGTGCGCCTGCGGCCGGGCTACTTCCCGTTCGTGGAGCCGGGTTTCGAGCTGGACATCCACTGCCTGATCTGCGGGGGGAAGGGCTGCTCGGTCTGCAAGCAGTCGGGCTGGCTGGAGCTGCTGCCCTGCGGGCTGGTGCATCCGAACGTGCTGCGGATGAGCGGCATCGACCCGGAGGAGTGGAACGGCTTCGCCTTTGGCCTGGGGCTGACGCGCCTGGTGATGATGCGCTACGCGATCGACGACATCCGCCTGCTGCAGAGCGGCGATTTGAGGTTTCTGACCCAGTTCTAGACGCCCGCGGGCGCCTGGAGCCGGAAGTGTTGCACCAATGAAGTTCTCCTACAACTGGCTGTGTGAACTGGTCGAAGGGCTCGACGCCACGCCGAAGGAGCTCGGCGAGCTGATCACCATGAAGACCGCCGAGTGCGAGGGCGTGGAACCCTACGCCCCGTGGCTCGACAAGGTCTGCGCGGCGCGCCTGGTTTCCGTGGAGCCCATCGCCGGCTCCAAGAACAAGAAGGTGGCGATCGACGCCGGTCCCCACGGCACGAAGACCGTCGTCTGCGGCGCGCCGAACGCCCGGCCGGGGATCGTTTCGGCCTATGTGCCGCCCGGCGTGGCGCTCGAAGGGGGCCGCGAGATCCGTTCCGTCGAGATCGCCGGCGTGTTGTCGGAGGGGATGCTCGCCTCCGGCGCCGAGCTGGGGATCAACCGCGACGCCGCCGGCATCCTGGAGTTCGAGGCCGAGCCCGGCGAGCCGGTTCCCGGGTGCTGGCCGGACTACGTCATCGAGATCGACAACAAGTCGATCACCCACCGCCCCGATCTCTGGGGCCACCACGGCCTGGCGCGGGAGATCGCCGCCATCCTGGGCAAGAAGCTGCGCGACCCGGTGGACATGAGCCTGCTGCCCGAGGGCGAGCCGGAGATCGCCGTAAAGATCGAGGACTTCGACCTCTGCCCGCGCTATTCGGCCCTGGCCTTCGACGGCATCCAGGTGGGTCCGTCGCCGCTGTGGCTGCAGTACCGGCTGCAGGCGATCGATCTGAACCCGATCTCGAACGTGGTGGACGTCACCAACTGGATCATGGCCGAGATCGCCGAGCCGATGCACGCCTTTGACCGGGACGCGCTGCGGGGCGAGACGATCATCGTCCGGACGGCCCGGCCGGGAGAGACGATCACGGCGCTGAACGGAGAGACTTACGAGCTGGACGAGGCCACCCTGGTGATCGCCGACGAGAAGGGTCCGGTGGCCATCGCCGGCGTGATGGGCGGTCTGGACACCGGCGTGGTGGAGGCGACGACGCGGATCGTGCTCGAGAGCGCCAACTTCCACCCGGCGAACATCCGCAAGACTTCGGTCCGGCTGAAGCTGCGCACCGATGCCTCGATGCGGTTCGAGAAGGCGCAGGACCCGCACAATACCGTGCGGGGACTCGCGAGGGCCGTCGAGCTGTTCCGGAAGGTTTCGCCGGGGGTGCGGATCACCGGCGGCCTGGCCGACGCCATGCGCGAGCTGCCCCCGCCGCCGCGGATCGCGCTGGAGATGGGCTGGCTGGCGAGAAAGCTCGGCCGCGAGGTGGAGCAGAAGGAGGTGAAGCGGATTCTCGAGGCGCTCGAGTTCCAGGTCGAGGAGACGGGGCCGGGGTCGATCGCGGTCACCGTGCCTTCCTGGCGGGCCACGCGGGACGTCTCGATCAAAGACGACCTCGTCGAGGAGATCGGCCGGATGGTGGGCTACGACACCGTGCCGGTCCAGGCCCCACTGATTCCTTCCACCGTGCCACCGGCCGATCCGGAGCGGGCGCTGCACCGCAGCCTGCGGGCGCTGGTCTCCGCCCAGGGCTTTACCGAGGTCTACAACTACTCCTTCATCGGCGAGGAGCTGGCCCGGGAGTTCGGCCTGGATCCCGAAGCCCACTTGCGGATCGTGAACCCGATCGCCGCCGAGCTGACGCTGATGCGGATGAGCCTGGCGCCGGGCATCGTCCGCAACATCCGAGAGAACGCCAAGCACTACGAGGCGTTCCGCCTGTTCGAGATCGGCTACGAGATCCACAAGAAGCCGAACCCCGAGGGCAAGCGCCCGGCGCCGCTGCCCGACGAGATCGACCATCTGGTGGCGGCCATCTACGCCCGCGAAGGCGACGGCTCCGCCGGTCTGTTCGAGATGAAGCGGCTGGCCGAATGCATCATGCCGGGGGCCGAGGTGGTCCAGGCCGAGGCGCGTCCGTACGAACATCCCTTCCGGAGTTTCGAGGTGCATTGGCGGGGCCGGCGGCTCGGGAGGATCTTCGAGCTGCACCCGAAGATGCTCGAGACGGGGCGGGCGGCCCTGCTGGACATCGACCTGGACGTGCTGCTCGAGCTGGGTCCTCGGGAGAAGAAGTACAAGCCGCTGCGGCGCTACCCGGCGAGCGCGTTCGACCTCTCCGTAGTGGTGGACGCGCGGGAGTACGCGGGCTCGGTGCAGAAGCGGCTGGCCGAGCTCGCCGGGGACTCGCTCGAGTCGATCGTCTTCCTGCGCCAGTACTCCGGACCGCCGCTCCCCGAGGGCAAGAAGTCGCTTTCGTTCCGCCTCACGGTCTTCGCGCCGGACCACACGCTGACCGCCGACGAGGTGAGCACGATCCGCCAGCGGATCATCGACGGGATGCGCGCGGCCGGCTACGAGCTGCGGCTCTAGGCGGACGCCGTCCCGGCGGCGGGGCGGCTACCGCGTCGTCCACCAGTCGTGCGGCGGCTGGGTCTGCGGCCGGGGATCGTACCGGGCGCGCTGGAGGTATTCCTCGAACTTCGCCAGGATCTCGGGCTTCTCCGCGGCGAGGTCGCGGGTCTCGCTTGGATCCTCGGCGAGGTCGTACAGCTCGAGCGGACCGTCCGGTTTCGGCCGCACCACCTTCCAGTTGCGCCACCGCGCCGCCTGCCGCGGCGTCTCCTTGGCGAACTTACCGGTCTTCGCGTTGTACCGCGGCAGTTCCCAGTAGAGGAACTCGCGCCGCCGCTCCTGCCGGCCGCCGAGCAGCGTTTCCCGGATCGACTCGCCGTCGGCGTAAGGCGGTATCTCCACGCCCCCCAGATCGAGCGCCGTGGGCAGGAAGTCCCAGAAGGCCGTCTGGAAGTGGGTCACCGAACCCGGCGGCACGTGGCCGGGCCAGCGGGCGAGGAACGGCACGCGGATGCCGCCTTCGTACAAGTCCCGTTTGTGTCCCCGCAGGCCGGCGTTGGAGCGGAAGAAGTCCTCCGGATCCAGGGCCGGGAACATGCCGCCGTTGTCGGAGGTGAAGATCACCAGCGTCTGTTTGTCGATGGCCAGCTCTTTCAACAGATCGAGGATGCGGCCCACATCGCGGTCCATGCGAGTGATCATGGCGGCGAAGGCCGCCCGGGGCGCCGGCTGGTCGGCGTAGTGGCCGCGGGGGTCATGGCGCGGCTTGGGCTCGGGGAACTTCCCGAGGTACTCGCGCAGCGAATCTTCCGGCACGAGCAGTTCCAGGTGCGGGATGGTGAAGGGGACGTAGCAGAAGAACGGCCGGTCCTTGTTCCGCCGGATGAAGGCGAGGGCCTGCCCGGCGATCACGTCGTGGGAGTAGGTCCCGCGGCCGCCGTTCTCGTTGCCGGGCAGCGGGAACTCCTCGCCGTTCTTGTACAGGAAGCGCGGGTAGTAGTAGTGGGCGTGGACCTGGTGCAGATAGCCGAAGAACTCGTCGAAGCCCTGTTTCCAGGGCACGCCGTCGGTGCCGATGTCGCCGAGTCCCCACTTGCCGAAACAGCCCGTGGCGTAGCCGGCGGGTTTGAGCAGCTCGGCCACCGTAACGTCTTCAGCCAGCAAGGGCACGCCTCCGGTATTGGCGCGGACGGAGGTGTGTCCCATGTGCAGGCCCGTCATGAGCACGCTCCGCGATGGGGCGCAGACGGTGCAGCCGGCATAGGCGTCGGTGAACTTCATGCCTTCGGCGGCCAGCCGGTCGATGTTCGGCGTGTGGATCTTCTCTTGGCCGTAGCAGCCAAGCTCCCCGTAGCCCAGGTCGTCGGCCATGATGAAGACGATGTTGGGCGGCCGTTCGGGCTTGCCGGAGCTGCAGGAGAGCAGTGCGGGCGCCGCGGCTGTGGCGAGGAAACGCCGGCGCGTAAGCTGGGGCATAGCCCACCGATTTTACTGCAGCCACGCTGGGAAAACCCATGTCCCGGTCGAAGCTCAGTGTACACTCAGTAGCAGAAAGTCTCGAATCCGGCGAGAGGAATCATGTCCAAATCGCTTTTCGTGGTCCCGGTTGCGGCGGCGTTGCTTGCGGTCGCCGCCTTTGCGGCTGTCAAAGAGACGGCCATCGAGGTACGGGTCACCGCCGACGGCAAGCCGGTGCCCGATCTTTCCGCGGCTGACTTCACCATAAAAGAGAATGGCAAGGCTCAGAAAGTAATCGGGGCGGAATTCATCGAAGCCCCGGCGCGGCCGGGCCGCCCCGTCCAAGGCCAGCCCGTCTGGCTCTACGTCGCCGTTCAGGTGACCCCCAAAGAATGGCCCCGGGTCAAGGAGGGGATTCAGAAATTCATTGACGCAGAGCTGCGGCCGGAGTTTCAGGTTTCATTGGGCGGCGCCCCTTTCACGGCCGACGCCGGCGAACTTTCCAAGATCCTGGAGCAGGGGCCTGAGGGCGGCAGCGGGTTGCCGGCGCTGTGGGAGATCAGCGACAACCAGGTGACGCTGCAAGGGCGGCTCGCGCTGTCCCGGTACATGGCGATCGTCCGTGCCCTGAGTCTTAGGCCGGGCAAGAAGCTTCTGGTGCTGTTCCGGCACGGTCTGAGTATCGAAGAGGAAGTGGAAATCGGGGGACCGGGCCCGGGCATCTCGGAGCCGCGGATCATGCGGACGCAGCGTGGCCAGCCAGGGATGACGGTTTACAAGCCGGATGAAGATCCAGCACGCAACCAGTTGTATCTGCAACGTCTAAGGTCCGAGGCAATTCGCAACCGGGTGACGATTTTCGTCGCCGACACTTCCGGCGTGCAGTCGATCGCCGGCCAGGGGCAGCTCGGCGTGCTCGAGCTCGCCGATTCCACCGGGGGACGCGTGGTCTACTCGAATGACCGTAGCGCCGTCTTCCAGAAAGTCAGCGAGGCGGCCAGCGGTTACTACCTGGTGCGTTACCGGCCCTCGGATGCGCGCCAGCGCGGCCGGTGGCGCAAGATCACGGTCGCCGTGAACCGCAAGGGCGTCGAAGTGCGAGCCCCTGACGGCTATCTGGAATCGAAACCTTTCAAGAATATGAGTGAGTTGGAGCGCTCGCTTCACTTGCAGCAGGCGCTGTTGTTCGACGGCGAGAAGGCCGGCTTCCCCGTGCGTTTCAGCTACGCCGTTTTCCGCGGCTCCGGGGAACGGCCGGCGCTCGTCTACGCGCTGGGGACGCACCCGCGGAACTTGAAGGGAAAAAACACCGGCAAGGGCGTGGAACTCGCCTACACGGTGGCTGTCCAATTGGTGGATCCCACCACTCAGCAGGTGATCGCTTATGACGAGCGAGCCGCCCGGCAGGTGTTCCGGAAAGACGCCATCGAGGCCGCCGCCGCCGACGAAAACGTCATGGTGGAGACCGCTTCGCTGGTCGAGTCTCCGCCGGGCCGGTACCGGTTGCGGGCTTTGGTCCGCGACGACCGCACAGGGGAAGTGGGCGCCGTGGCGCAGGAACTCGAGATTCCCGATTTGGCTGCCCCGCTCTCGGCGAGCACCATCCTGGTGACCCGCCGTGGAGTGATGGGCGAGCGCCGCCCACCGGCCCAGCCCCCTCTTGGCGAGCTGCTCGATGTCGGCCAGTGGCGTTTGACCCCGGAATGCGGCCACGTCTTTCGCGTCGGCGATCCTGTATTCCTGCTCTACGACCTCTATAATGCGACGGACGATCTGTTGAGCTCGCCCCCGCCTCTGCAACTGGCGTTGGAGCGCGGCGGGCAGCAGGTGACGTTCCAGGGAGCGGGCCAGCCGGTCGCCCTGGCGGGGCAGCGCAAGATCCGTTACATCGCGGCTTTGAACACCCAGGGACTCGATCCCGGAACCTACGAGGTCTTCGCCGGCGTTCCGGCGCCCGGCGGTGGCTTGGCCGAGCTGAAGGCAAGCTTCACGCTGACCAAAGCCAGGTAGGAGAAGGCTTCTTGGGGCCTCGGAACCGATGGCGACAATACCCTATCGCTCGGTCGGGAATCGTCGCGAACGGGCCATTTTCCCGGCTCGTCGCTTTGCCGAGCTTGAACCTGGACAATACTGAGAATTTTCGTCCGGGAATGGGAGTTCTTTGTAACGAACCGGTCGAGAATCGCGTCTGCCTCAATAGACTGCTGCGAACCGGTTCGGGTGCTGCTCCACGGTTGAAGACAACGCGCCTTGCTGATAGCTGTCAGCGGACCCCTCGGTGCTGTTTCACGGTGATTCCAGCAGTTGCCGTCTGAGGTGTTGAGGGTCTGGAGCCAGGGCGCCAACGCCCACTTACGCTGAGTCGATTGGACCTGGCACAGACGGCGCCCTGCGTGCTCCCGCAAAGATTCGTGCCCTGCCGGTTTCTGGCGGGCACGGCCGCCGGGAACTCCTTTTCTCCTCCGGGGAGTTCCCGGCGGTTCCCCCCACTAGCACCCCTGGCCGGGTGCGGCCGGCAAACCAGCCGCACCCGCTTTTTATTTCCGTTTCTGAATGTCCCGGCTGGTCTGAATGACGAGCGTGGGATCAAGGGGATACCGCCCTGTCCGAGCCCCGTAGACGCTCAGTCCCGCCGCCTCCGGCCCGGGCTCGACTTCGAAGGTGACCCGGATGCGGGGATCCCGCCGGAGCCGGGAAAGGAACCCCGGAGCCCCTTCAACCAGCATTTCCGCTTGGACGAGGTAGCCGTAGCTCCCGGGCTGGAACTTGGCCATGTGCGACAGCACCCCTCGGGCGTCGGCTGGATCGTCATCCAGCGCTACCGGCTCCAGCGGGTACCCGTTCACGTAGATGCCCACCGCTCCGGGATATTTGCGGCCGTCCGTCTGCGGGTAATCCAGAGGATGGACTTGCTGCGGCCAGTCCAGGCGCTCGTCCCGGGCCTTGGTCGCCATCTCAACCAGAATTCCGATCCGCTCCGGCATGGCTTCCACCACCTCTTTGGGAACCTCGAAAAGATACTCCACGATGCCCGAGCCGTAGATGAAAAACTTACCGGCGCTCCGCCGCCGCGCGAGCCGCGCCGGCGCCCCGGATCCCGTCCAATAGGCGGCATGAATATCCATGGGAGAGACGCGCAGGACAGCGTGCCGGGAGTCGATCAGTTCGTAGCGCCAACCCTCGGTTTCGATGCGGGCCGGGATGACGACGTTGACGAAGTTCGCCGCCAGGCGCTCGCCGTTCTCGCCCACCAATTCCATGGCCATGGCCCCGGCGAACGGCCGGTCGGGCAGGTTCACTCCGAGGGGCTCTTGGGGCGTCACCCGGTAACGCTCCCAATGGACGACGCGCGAGTCCAGGTTCACCCGGATCTCCCTGCCGAGGTCGTCCGCCCCGATCAGCCAGCGCTTCAGGAGCACTTCACCCTTGTAGTCCGACCAGTGGCTGACAAAGACGGGGATGCTCAAATCCTCGGCCGGCTCGGCGACGATCACCGGGGGCGTGTCGAAGCCGACGAAGTCCTCGCGCTGCAAGTCGGCGACCTTCATCTTCTCAACCCAGGCGTCGTAGCCGAACTCTTTCGGTGACCGGTCATAGTTGAAGAACCCGTTGTGCTCGAACTCGACGTCGGTGAGCTCGGTGTAGACGTAGCCCTGGATCTTCTCGTACCGCCGCAGCCGGGTGGTCAGGTAGCGGAAGCCCCAGGAGATGTCGCGGTCGCCGCCGCCGGCGCCGACGGCTCCGTACTCGGAGTTGATCAGCGGCTCGGTACCCTGGCGGTGGCCCGGGGCGTAGTTGAACGTCGAACCGGGATAGGTGTTCCGCACCACCTCCTCGATGTGCTTCCAGGCGCGGGTCTCGTTGTCGATGTAGAAGTGCCAGGAGTTCAGGTCGGTAATCACGTGGTCGCGGCGGTTCGGGGAGTTGTCCTCCACCAGCCGTGTGGGGTCGAGCCGCTTCGCCTCGTGCCACATGCCCTCGACCCACTCCTGGATGTCCGGGCGCTTCTTGTACTCGTTGCCGCCGATGCCCCAGGTCTCGTTGAACAGGCACCAGGCGATGATTGAGGGATGGTTCCGGTCCCGGGCGATCACCTCGCGCATCGTGGCTTCCCAGGCCGCCTTGGCGCGCTCGCTGTAGCGCCAGGTGTTCGGCATGTCCTGCATGATCAGGATGCCCAGCTTGTCGGCCCAGTAGAGCCGCCGCGGCTCGTCCGGCTTGATGTGGATGCGCAGGAAGTTCAGCCCCACGGACTTGGCCCTCTCGATGTCGCCCCGGAGGAACTCGTCGCTGGGGGCGGTGTAGATGCCGTCGGGGTTGAAGGACTGGTCGAGCGCCCCGCGCAGATAGACCGGCTCGCCGTTGAGCAGGATCGATTCATACGGCAGATCGCCGTACTTGCCGCGGCCGATGGTCCGCAGGCCGAAATAGCTCTGCACCGTATCGGTGGCGCCGTCCGGGCCGGTGACTTCGACGGTCAGATCGTAGAGATGCGGCGTCTCGGGCGTCCAGGGCTTCGGATCGCTCACCGCCAGCTCGGCCCGGTAGACGCCGTGGCCTTCGGTCAGTTCCGCTTCCCCTTCGGCGGCGGCCACCGACGGATCGGGGGATGAGATCCGTACCCGCGCCGGCGTCTCTTCACCCGCCACCTCGACCTCGACGGCCAGCGACCACTTGCCGTCCCGGTTCTGCGGAACCAGCTTCAGGGCGCTGAGGTAGGTCGCCGGCCGGGCCTCGAGCCACACCGTCTGCCAGATGCCGCTGGTGAAGGTGTACCAGAAGGCCACCTGCTTGCCGGTGGGCAGCTCCCGGTCAGTAGGATCGTAGGCCCGAACGACGATGGTCGCCGTTTCGCCGGGCTGGGCGTACTTGGTGATGTCGAAGGCGAAGGGGGTGTAGCCGCCCTCGTGCTTGCCTACCGGCGCGCCGTTCACCCAGACCTGGGCCTCCCAGTCCACGGCTTCGAACCGGATCCAGACGTGCTTGCCGGCCCACGCCGAGGGGATGTCGATCTTCCGGCGGTACCAGCCGATCTGCTGGCCGCTCAGGTCGTGGACGCCGGAGAGCTTGCTCTCCCAGCAGAACGGCACAGTGATCTCGAGCGGCCAGGGCGTCTCCGAGCGCTGCCACCCCTCGTCGAGACCGCGATCCTGGGGATCGAAGCGGAACTCCCAGGCGCCGTTCAGGCTCAGCCACTCGCTGCGCTGAAAGTCGGGACGGGGATGTTCACCGCGAGGGACCGGTTTCTTGCCGCAAGAGGCGAGTGCCAGCAAGAGGATGAACGAGACAGCCGCGGACCGCATGAATCCACGATACTGCAGGCGAGGTTCGTTTGGAGTACCAGGGAGGGAAGCAGGAACCTCCCCTTGCGGCTTGCAGCGAGCGGCTGAAGGGATGGCTGGGGTGCCTAGTGGGATTTGAACCCACGGCCTCCAGGGCCACAACCTGGCGCTCTAACCAGCTGAGCTATAGGCACCGCAGGTGGGATCCACTTCATTATAGCAATAGCCGGGGCGGAAGCTTCTTCGAGTTGGCGCCCGAGGTGTTTCGCCGGAGCAGTGGCCTGCTACCGGCGTTGCGGCTGCGCCGTGAGCGGATCTTCCGGCCAGGCGTGCTTCGGGTAGCGGCGGCGGAGCTCCCGGCGCACGCTCGGATAGAGGCGCTCCCAGAAGCCGGCCAGATCGGTGGTGGTCTGCACCGGCCGCATGTTCGGGGCGAGCAGGTGCAAAGTAAGGGGGACGCGGCCGGCAGCCACCCGCGGGGTCTCCTTCATGCCGAACAGCTCCTGGATCCGGACCGCCGCCCAGGGCGGCTTGCCGGGCTCGTAGCGGATGCGGAGCCGCCGGCCGCCGGGCAGGCGCATGCGTTCGGGGGCCAGCTCTTCGACCATACGCCACTCCTCGAGAGGAATGCGGGAGCGCAGCAGCTCCAGGAAGCCTCCGTTGGCGGCCGCGGCGCCCAGTTCGCGGAAGCTGCGCAGGCCCCGGCACAGCTCCTCGAAAGCGTCCCCGAGATCCTCCTCGGTGATCTCCCGCACCGGACCGTGGGCGGCGGCGAACCGGACGCGGTTCCGGAAGGCTTCGACGGCTTCCAGATCGGCGAATCGCCCCAAGCCCGCGGCGAGGGCCTTCTCGGCGAGCATCCGGGCCGCCTCTTCGGGGTCCGGGGCGCGCCGGGACTCCTCGATGACGATCTCGCCGAAGAGCAGGGCGCTGGCGGCTTCCACGCGCTCGGCCTCGCGGTTCCAGACCGGGCCGGAGCGCTCGGCGATGCGCTCCGGGAACAGATCCAGCAGCCACTCGGGCTCGATGGCGCTGGCCAGGCGGACCAGGGGCAGGCCCCGCTCGCGGCGTTCCTCGATCTCGACGGCGACGAGGAGACGGGCGTCGCGCACCACGCTGCGGTCCGACAGGACGGCCGATCCTCCGGAAGCGAGCAGCAGCTCGTTGCCGCTGCGGCGGCGGGCCACGCGGTCGGGGAAGGCCGAGAGCACGGCGACGAGCAGGGCCCCGTCCGGGTCCGCGGCGCGGTTCCGGGAGGGGCCGCGGGGCAGCGCCCGCTCGATCTGCCTGGCCAGCCGCCGCACCCGGGCGGGGAGGCTCCCCTCGGCGAGGACCAGGACGTCGGAGGGGCCGGCCGCCCGGACGGTTTCCGGCAGGCGCAGCCCTTCGCTCAGCGCGGCCGCGGCGGCACAGCCGGTCCCGGCGGCGCCCCGGCGGGCGGCCTCGATCGCCATCCGGGCCAGGCGCGGGTGGACCGGCATCCGGACCATGGCCCGGCCGAGCGCTGTCAGCCCGCTGCCGGCGTCCAAAGCCCCGAGCTCCCGCAACAACGACTCCGCGTGCTGCACGGCTTCGGCAGGCGGGGCGTCGAGCCATTCGATCTCATCCGGGCGGCCCAGGCCGGCGGCGTGGAGCTGCAGGAAGAGCGGCGAAAGTTCGCGGCGCAGGATCTCGGGGGTTTCGTGCGGCGGCCGCCGGACGTAGTCGGCCTCGGGATAGAGGCGGACCGCCCGGCCCGGGCGCAGGCGTCCCGCGCGTCCGGCGCGCTGGCGGGCCGAGACCTGGCTGATACGGGCGATGCGGAGCGAGGGCAGCCCGGTCCAGGGGGAATCGGCGGCGATGCGGGCCAGGCCGCTGTCGATCACCGCGGTGACGCCCGGCACGGTGATCGAGCTCTCCGCCACGTTGGTCGAGAGGATCACCTTGGGGCGGGACCCGGGGCTGACGGCGCGGTCCTGCTCCTCGGCCGGAAGGTCGCCGTGGAGGCGGCATAGCCCGGCTCCCGCCCGGCGGGCGATCGGAGCGCACAATCGCTCGGCCCGGCGGATCTCGGCGGCTCCGGGCAGAAAGACCAGCACGTCGCCGTCGAGCCCCTCGCGGACCAGGTCCTCCAGCGCCCCGGCTACCTGCTCTTCGAGGGGAGCGGACGAGTGCGGCGTGTAGCGGATCTCCAGGGGAAACGACCGGCCCTGGCTGCGCACCACCGGACAGCCGCCCAGGAATTCGGCTACCGGGGCCGCTTCGAGGGTGGCCGACATGACGAGCAGAAGCAGGTCCGGGCGCCGCGTCTGTTGCAGCCGCCGCAGCAGCGCCAAAGCGAAATCGGTCTCGAGATGCCGCTCGTGGAACTCGTCCAGAACGACGGCGCCCACGCCCGCCAGCTCCCGATCCTGCGCCAGGCGCCGCACCAGTACGCCCTCGGTGAGGAAATGGAGGCGCGTTCCGGGACCGGCGACGGACTCGAAGCGGACGTGGTAGCCGACGGTCTCACCCAGCCGCTCGCCCCGTTCGGCGGCCACGCGCCGGGCGGCCATCCGCGCGGCGATGCGCCGGGGCTCGAGCACCAGCACCTGCCCGGGGACCGTCTCGAGCAGCGCCGGGGGCACACGGGTGGTCTTGCCGGCGCCCGGCGGGGCTTCGATCACCAGATTGCCGGCGCACGCCAGACGCTCCCGGATCTCCGGCAAGACCTCGTCGATGGGCAGTGGCTCCATTCTCGTTCTCGCGGGCTGTGGTTGACGGCGGCTGTTCTTTATTACCAGACTAGGACGTTATGCCGGAAACGTACGCACCCTTGAATCCGCCGCGCCGGTTGCTAATGGGCCCGGGGCCGAGTCCCGTGGAGCCCCGCGTCTACCAGGCGATGACGAAGCCCATCGTGGGCCACCTGGATCCGTATTTCTTCGAGGTGACCGGGGACGTCCGCTCCTTGCTCCAGGAAGTCTTCGGGACCGCGAACGAGTTTACGCTGGCCATCTCCGGCACGGGGACTTCCGGGATGGAGACGGCGGTGTCGAACTTCGTCGAGAGCGGCTCGAAGGTCTGCGTCTTCGCCAACGGCTACTTCTGCGACCGGATCTCGGAGATGGTCCGGCGGCAGGGGGCCGAGGTGGCGCGGCTGGAGAAGCCGTGGGGCGAGACGTTCGTTGACGAGGAAGCCCGCAAGTTCATCCTGGACGAGAAGCCCCAGGTGGTGGCCTTCGTGCACGCCGAAACGTCGACGGGGGCCGTCCAGGAAGGGAAGGCGATTTGCGAAGCGGCCCACGAGGTAGGGGCCCTGGTGATCGCCGACACGGTCACCTCGTTGGGCAACATCCCGGTGAACGTGGACGCCGCCGGCATCGACATCGCCTACAGTTGCAGCCAGAAGGGGCTGGCGTGCCCGCCGGGGCTGGCTCCGGTGACGGTCTCACCGCGGGCGGTGGAGTGGCTGCGGCGGCGGGGCACGATGAACCGCTCGTTCTACCTCGATCTGAAACTGCTCGACGAGTACCTGCTGAGCGCCCACAAGTACCACCACACGGCGCCGATCTCGATGTTCTACGCCCTGCGCGAGGCGCTCGTCATCGTGCACGAGGAGGGACTCGAGAACCGGTTCCGGCGCATCGAGCGGAACCACAAAGCCTTCGCCGCCGGCATCGAAGCCATGGGCCTCCGGATGCACGTCGAAGAAGGCCGCCGGCTCTATCCGCTGAACACGCCGTGCGTACCCGAAGGCGTGGACGACGCCAAGGTGCGCGCCCGGATGCTGAACGAGGACGGCATCGAGATCTTGGGCGGCTTCGGACCCCTGGCGGGCAAGGTCTGGCGGATCGGCATCATGGGGGCCGGCTCGACGAAGGAGAACGTCCTGCTGCTGCTCGAGAGCTTCCAGCGGGCGCTCGAAGCCGAGGGCTACCGGCCTGCGGGCAACGGCCGCCAGGCCGCCGAGGCCTTCTACGCGCAGGCCTGACACGCCGCGGGCCATCGCATAAGATGGTCCACATGGATCGCCGAGACTGCCTGAAAGCGATTGCCCTGGCCGGGGCCGCCGGACTGGGCCGCGCCGGCGGGGCCGCCCGCCCCATCGAGCTGCACGTCGATCTCGAAGTGGATCCTCCGCGCGAAGAAGAGATGCTGGCGAACTTCCATACGAAGTTCGAGCCGGTGATCCGCCGCCAGCCGGGCTTCGTCGCGGTGAGAATGCTCAAGCTGCGCAGCAAGCTCACCCAGAAGGGGAGCGCGCCGCGCTACCGGCTCGTGATCCGCTTCGAGACCGAGGAGCAGCGGCAAGGCTGGGTGGCTTCGGCCGAGCACCAGCGCGTCTGGCCGGAGATCGAGAAGACGCTGGCGGGCGGTAAGTACACGGCCGTGTTGTACGACGAGGTCTGAGGAGCACACTCTTCCCCCGGCGCGTTCCTTTGCCCGGTACGGCGCCGCAACGCGTCAGCGCGCTCCGCCGGCGGCGGGCTTCAACTCGTGTTCGAAGTACTCCCGCAGCGCGACGGCGTTATTGTGCCGCCCGTCCTTGGCGGCGTAGAGCAGCGTCACGGTGCTCGAGCGGGCGTATTCCTGAATGGCTTCCAGGGCCTCCCGGCAGCGGGCGAGCTCCCGGTAGTAGCGTTGCTTGAACTCGGTCCAGCGCTCCGGCTCGTGCGCGAACCAGCGGCGGAGTTCGGTACTCGGGGCCAGCTCTTTCAGCCAGAGATAGACGCGGGCGTCGTCTTTCGACAGGCCCCGCGGCCAGAGGCGATCGACGAGCACGCGGACGCCGTCACTCTCCTCCGGGGGGTCGTAGACACGTTTGACTCGGATCATGCGGGCCATGAATTCGGGCGCCGGGCAGACTGCCGCCCCCTACTCGATCGCCGCTACCAGAATGCCAGTAAGTTCAGCAGGCGTCAAGGCAATCGGATTGCCTTTCATGCTGCTGGCGCGCGAGGCCTTCTCGACCACCGCGGGCACACCGGCGGGCGTGAGACCGTAGGCGCCGAGCGGCGGGATGCGAAGTTTGCGCGCCGTCTGCCGGACCCATTCGACGCCGTCCTCGGCCGCGGCCTTCTCGTCGCCGGTGAGCAGGCGGGCCACGATGCGGTAGCGTTCGAGCGAGGGATGCTCCGGGGCGCGCTCGCGGAGCGCCCGGATGTTCGCATGCATGACGTGCGGCAGCAGCGCCGCGCAAACGGCCCCGTGCGGGGCGGGGAACATGCCCCCCACCGGGGCGGCGAAGCCGTGGACCGCGCCCAGCCCGGCGTTGGCCAGCGCCAGGCCGCCGAGCAGGCTGGCGAAGGCCATGTCGGTACGGGCGGCGAGGTTCCGGCCGTCTTCGTAGGCCCGCACCAGCGAACGCGCGGCGCGCCGGATGCCCTCGAGGCAAAAGATGTCGGTCATCGGGTTGGCGCGGATCGAGACGTAGGGCTCGATGAGCTGGGTCAGCGCGTCGAGGCCGGTGGCGGCGGTGATCTCGGGCGGCAGATCGAGGGTCAGCTCCGGATCGACGAGGGCCAGCCGCGGGAGCATCAACGGGCTGCGCAAGCTCGCCTTCACGCGGTGCTCGGGCGAGGCCAGGACGGCGTTGCGGGTCACTTCGGAGCCGGCTCCGGCGGTGGTCGGGATGGCGAGGAACGGGACCGACGGCCTGGTGATCTTGCGCCCCTTGCCGATGACCTCGATGTAGTCCAGCGGGTCGCCGCCGTTGCCGAGCAGCGCGGCCACGGCCTTGCCGGCGTCGATGGCGCTGCCGCCGCCGAATGAGAGGACCACGTCGCACTGCTTCTGCCGCGCCGCTTCGGTAGCCGCGCGGACCATCGGAATCGTGGGCTCTCCAGAGACGCTGAAGACGGTCACCTCCAGCCCCTCGCTCTCCAAGGCGTCCTGCAGCCGCCGGGCCCGCCCGGGCGAGCGCCCGGTGACGAGCAGCGCCCGCTGCCCCATCGCCTTGGCGGCCGGGGCGGCCTCACTCAGCTTGCCGGCCCCGAAGAGGATCCGCGTGGCAGTGGCGAACTCGAAGGCTTCCGCCATATCGCCCTCACCAGCCGGAATCGTCCGGGAAGACGTTGGTGAACTTCACGCTTTGCCGCGGCTCGGCCATCATCTCGGCCACCGTGTCGCGCCATTTCTTGTAGTGATCGGTCTCCTTGTGCCGCGCCGGATCGCCGGCGGTGCGGTAGACCTCGACGAGGATGAATCGCGTCGGGTCGTCGTTCTGCTGGATGACGTCGAAGCGGGCGATGCCGGGCTCCTGGACGCTGTTGCGGGCGTTCTCGATGGTGGCTTCCTTGAATGCCTCGACGGCTTCCGGTTTCACGTGTACGTGTACATGGACGATGAGCATAGCCAGCCTCCGTGCTACCTATTATTCCGGAAACAGGCGGCCTGCGGCGCGGCCCGGCCGTGATACGGTTGGTGGTGATGTGGAACCGGAGAGAGTGGCTTGCGGCGGCGCTCGGCGCGGCCGGATGTACGGCTCCGCAACAGCGGACCGCGCCGGTGGCCCTCACGCGGGAACCCAAGAAACTGCTGCTGCGCGCCGGCTGGCGCAGCGATAGCATCGGCGACACGGCCCAAGTGGCCGGCATGGTGCGGCTGGTCAGGATGCACGCTCCGGAGGCGGAGATCACCCTCTGGTCGAACTCCCTGGACCGCGGGGTGAAGCCGATGCTGCTCCGGGCCTATCCGCGGCTGCGGTTCGTCGAAGGGGAGATAGACGAGGCAGGCCGGCCCGACGGACCGGGGCTGGCCCAGGCGTTCGAGGAGTCTGATTTCCTGTTGCACGGCTCCGGGCCGGACGTGGTGGCGCGCGATCATCTGCGGGCCTGGCGCGCTGCTACGCGCAAGCCCTACGGTATCTTCGGCGTCTCGATTCCAGGCGCGGAAACCCAGGGCGCCGATGCGCTCGACGAGGAGCTGAAACAGATCCTCGACGGCGCGGTGTTCGTCTTCACCCGCGAGTCCGTCTCGCTCGAGGCCTTGCGGCAGGCCGGCGTCATGACCCGGCTCGGCGCGGCTCCCGACGCCGCCTTCAGCCTGAAGCTCGCCAACCGCGAGGCGGCGTTGGAGTTCCTGAAGCGATATGAGTTGGAAGCGAAGCAGTTTCTCGCCGTCGTGCCGAGGCTGCGCCAGGAGCCATCGCGCGATGAGGGCGGCGGCGACGTGAGCCAGCAAGCCGCCGCGGCCGACCACGCCAAGCTCCGGGAAGCCATCGTGCGCTGGGTGCGCGAGACCGGCTACAAAGTGGCTCTCTGCGCCGAGAAGAAGCACCAGATGGATCTCCTCTACCCGCTCCTCTACCGGGAGCTGCCCGACGACGTCAAGTCGAAGACCGTGCGCCAGCCGCTCTATTGGCTTACGGACACGGCCTCGTCGGTCTACCGCCGCGCGGCGGCGATCCTGACGCTCGAATGCCATTCGGGCATCATCGCCGCGGCCAACGACACGCCGGGCGTCTACGTACACCAGCCTGAGGCCGGCTTGACCGGGCAGTTGTGGCAGGAGGCGGGGCTCGGCCGCTGGTATTTCGAGGCGGATCGGGCTACCGGGGAGGAAATCGCCGGGCGCCTGCTCGAGATCCACCAGAACCCCGACTCCTCCCAAGTGGACGTGCACGAAATCGTCATCTACGCCCGGAAGCTGCAGTCCGATGCGATGACGGTGCTGCGGCAGCTCCTCTGGCCGGACAGCGCTTGAAGCCGGCGGCCGCTTATCCCGATTGGCTGATCTCGACGCGCCAGCTCCCTTTCTGCGGCGGCGCTTTCGCCACCAGCAGCGTGCGGTAGAGCCGGCCGCCCCAGGAGCGCCGCAGCCGGGAGTCGGTGATCTGGATCTCTTCGGTCCGGGCGGTGAACCGGGCGGGATCGAACTCGATCCAGACCGGGCCGGAGGTGAACTCCGGCCGCTGGAGCTTCAGGCGCCCTTTGGCGGCTTCTTCCGGGCGCACGTGGGTCATCAGCGTGAGGGTGATCTCGCCCGGGGCTTTGCGCAGCTCGTAGTCTTCGTGAAGCGCAAGGCGGTTCGTCCTTCTTTCGAAGTGGAGCTCCCGCCGCCAGCTCACGATGCCGGCCTCTTCCGGATAGGCCTTGGCAATGTCGAGCGAGAAGACGGCCGTCTCGTCGTCGGCCGAGTACCGGACGTCGTGCGCCGCCGCCTCGCGGCCCGGCTTCTGCACCACGCCGCCGATGGTGGGCAGGTTGTGCCAGTCCGAGCGCATGGTCCAGATCTCATAGCGCTGCGGACTGAAGGTCTTACGGGTGTAGCTCTCGACGCCGATGTCGATGATCGCCGGGGCGCCGTCGGCGTAGACGATGAAATCGCCCACGTCGTTGTGATTGTGGCTCTCGGCGTTGTGGCCCCCGTGGGCGGCGAGGTAGAGGCCCCGGGGCGAGCCGCCCTCGACGCGCGCCGCCATCATCTGGATGCCGGGCAGCCAGACGTCCCGCAGCAGGGGCTGGCGTTTCGGGGCCTGGGCCAGGTCTTTGAGCGTGAACAGCGCCGGCAGCGCCCGTTCCATCGTGCCGCCGAGCGTCCGGACGCCCTGGCCGTGGCGTTCGGCCGCCCAGGCGCCGAGATGCTGCATGTCTGTGTCTTTCACGGCGCGCCCGTAGCGGTAGACGAGCGCGCCGTCGATGTAGACCTTGGCCGAGGCGTCGGCGAAGTTGACGAACCAGTCGTCGTAGATGTGGGCCCGGACGATGTAGCGGCCCATCTCGCGGATCAGGAAGTCGTCGAAGACGTCGATGGCCCCGCCGCTGGCCGAGTGCAGCAGTTCGAGGCAGTCGTAGAGCGACGCGCCGGCGCGTCCCCAGTAGCTAGGGCCCTCGTCGCAGCCGCCGTCGTCGGCGTAGCCCTCGAGAAAGATGTCGAGGCTGCGGAGGATCTTGTAGACGTGGCGCGCGCGCCGCATCTGGTTGGTTTCGAGCAGCAGAATCGCCGCCAGCCAGTTGGAGTTGATCCAGGGGTTCCAGTTGTTCGGCGGTCGCCCGCCGGGGCGGCTCCGGAACCCCATCCACCAGAAGTCGTCGCGCTCCTCGCACGGCTGAAGCACCCGGCGGTTCACTTCGAGGCGGATGCGTTTACGCACGAGGGGGCTGATCCGGTCCAGCTCCGCGCCGAGCAGGTAATCGCACCAGGCGAGCACCGACGCGGTCTCGGCGGAGAACAGGTCCACCGTCGGCTCGCTCACGTCCGGCAGCCCGTAGCCGGCTTTCTGCATCGACAGATGAGCCGGCGAGCCCCAGTAGCTCTCCTCGCAGGTCAGCCAGATGCCGTTGACGATCTCGTCGAGAAAGCGACCCTTGTATTCGGCGCATTCGGCCAGCGCGAGGGAGGTGAGCTTCGTGCGGCGGGCGTGCCGCTTGCCGTCGGCGGTGCCGCGGTCCCCGGTGCGCACGTAGGCAAGGAAGTCGGTGGCGCGAAGTTCCGGCCACGGTATGGCATAGCGGTCGGCTCCCTCGCCGACGAGAAACTCGACGGTCTCCGGAGGCAAGGCCTTCCACCCGTCCCGCTCACGAGCCGGGGGAAACGGCTTCCAACTCTCCCGCGCGAGCAGCGCCCGCTGGAGCTTCGGCTCGTCCCAGGGACGGCTCAGCAGGCGCCGGCCCGGGTAGTTGCGCTTCTTTGCGGCGGCGGCAGCGGCGGCGAAGGCGGGCATGGCGGCGAACTCGCGGCGCGTCATCTGGAACATGGCACCACCAATATATAACCGGCGACGGCGCACCGACGTGAGGCTCGAGGCAGGGGAGGCCCGACGAGATCGGTGAAGGTTCGGGTGATTCGGCGGCCGCCGGCCGGCGCTACTTTCGCTTCAGCCTCTCTTTGAGCACTTCCACCCAGCCCTGGGCGATCTTCGCGTTCGGCGAATCCGGATGCCGGGCGAGGAAATCTTTCAGCTCCTCGAGCGCCCGCTTGTCCTCGCCGCGCCGGGCGTAGAGCTTGGCCAGCATCATCTGCGGGTGGGAGAAGTGGTTGGGATCGATCTGCTTGGACCTCTTCAGGTACTTGATGGCCTTTTCCTCATCGCCGAGATAAGCCCAGTTCATACCGAGCTGCGAATTCGGCAAGGCTTCGTCGGGCCTGAGCTTCAGGGCGTACTCGTTGTACCTCAGAGCTTCCTTGTAGCGGCCCAGGGTGAGCAGCACGCCGCCGAGGTTCACGGTGGGGGAGTAGGCCCCGGGCTCGTGCTCGAGCGCGGTGCGGAAGTAACGCTCGGCGTCCTGGTAGCGCTCCTCGCGGTAGGCGATGGTGCCGAGCTCGTTCCACGCGGTGACGAAATCAGGCGCGATCTCGACGGCGCGCTTCAAGTGCTGGATGGCCCCTTTCGTGTCGCGGCGGTTGAGTTTCTTGCGGGCCTTCTGGTACTCGGCGCGGGCCTTCTTCGGTATCGCGAGCTGCCTGGCGGAAACGGTCCCGGCCGCTTCGATCGCGGCGCCCGAGACCTCGAACGGCACGGTGATCTTCACGCGGCCCTTCTCGTCCGCGAGGCTGGGTGTGATCGACACCGTGCGCCGCACTTCACCGCGGCCCGGCAAGAAGACGTACAGGGTGTAGGCGCCGGGGTCGAGGTTCTTGAAGCGGAAGCGGCCGCCGGGTCCGGTGATCATGCTGGCGGCGTAAGGGAAATCGTATCCGTCGAGGGTGACGGAGCAGAACTTGCCCGGCGGCGGCTCGATGCGGCCCTCCAGCTCCAGCTTACGGTCCGCCGAGACCGCCGTGGCCGCTAGCAACAACAGAACCCAGCCGCTGCGCCGCCCCATGGCCTCCAAGGCCATCGTACTTCCGAAGGCCGCTCTGTACAAGAGCAAACCGCGCCGCGCCCGACCCCCTCGTGGTAGTCCAATAGGACCAGGGGCCGGAACCCGCACTCCCGCGGGCTGCGGGCCGGCCCCGCGGCCTGAGGAGACGCCCCATGCTCTTCCGCATGCTCGCCTGGACGGCGCTGGCAGCCCACCTGGGCTTCATTCTCTGGGTGATCTTCGGGGCGCTGTTCACCCGCAGGAGGCCGTTGCTGGCCGCTGCGCACATCGCTTCACTCCTCTATGGAATCTTCATCGAGGTCTTCTCGCGCCCATGCCCGCTGACGGCGCTGGAGCAGTGGGCGCAGCGGAAGGCGGGCCTCGTCCCCTACGAGGGGGACTTCCTGGTCTACTACCTCGGGCGCATCATCTATCCGGATGTGCCGTACGCGGTACTCGTGCCGGCGGCCGTGGCCGTGTGTCTGTTCAACCTGGGTGTCTACGCGCGGCGCGGATGGCGCGCGTGGAAGCGGAGGGCCGGCGAGGCGTCGGGCGGCGGATGAGGCCCGCTCACTGCAGCACGTTACGAAACACGCCGGCTGGGAAGAGCCGGGCAGGGAAGCGCGGGTTCCGGGCGAGAAACAGGTCAGGCCGCCCGTCGCCATTGTAGTCGGCCACAGATGCGGCGATGTAATTGCCCGGATTGCCCGCGCCGGGCAAACGCGACCACAAGCGGAGGCGCTTCCCCCCCTCATTCCGCAGGACGGCGGTCGGTTCCACTCGCTGGGCTCCGTACCCTCCGTTGACCAGGATCACATCCTGCCACCCGTCGCCGTCGAGGTCCGCCGCCAGGGCTTCCATCACGCCGTAGCTGGCGGTGATCCCCACAGCTTCGGAGACGTCCTGAAAGCGGCCGCCGTCGTTCCGGTAGAGGCGCGACGCGCTTGTAGCCGAGCGGAACTCCGGCTGCAACAGCGACCGCAGCGCGTCCTCCCAGGGCGCGTGAACCGCGAGCAAGAGATCGGCGTCGCCGTCACGGTCGTAGTCGAACAGGAGCGCGTCGGTGACCGCGGACGGCGTTTGGTTTAGACCGGCGGCGGCCGTTTTCTCCGTCCACCTCCCATCCGGCTTCCGGGCCAGCACGCGGATCCCGTTCTCCCAGACGGCGACGATGAGTTCAGGGTGGCCGTCGCCGTCGAGATCGGCTGCCCGCAACCGAGTCACGGCGGCAGGGACCTCGATGACCGGGCGGTCCGGCTTCGAAAACGCGCCTCCGGCGTTGAGAAAGGCCTGCACCGCCCAGCCGCCCTCGACGGGCCCGGATTGGAGGAGATCCACGTCGCCGTCGCCGTCGATATCGGCGAACACCGCCCGGTCTGCCGGTCCGCTCCGGCCCAGTCCGGCGTTGCCCGTGACCTCCGAGAAGCTGCCGCCCAGGTTTCGGAACAGCCGGGCGCCGCTGCGTCCCCCGGCATACAGGTCCAACCGGCCGTCGCCGTCATAATCAGCCCAGAGGACACATTCCACACCCTTCACCTCGGGGAGGCCCGTGGCTGCGGTCACGTCCAAAAAGCGCCCGCCGGCATTCCGGTAGAGCGTCAGGGCCTTCCCGGCCACCGCCAGATCGGCGCCGCCGTCGCCGTCGTAGTCGCCCCAAGCTCCTCGGCCGGCGGCCGCCAGGCCTGCGTTCGCCGGCCGGAAAAGCGCCGGGAACGCCTTCCCGCCGCCCTGGATCACGCGTGAGAAGAAGAGCGAGACGAGGGCTGCCCGATCCAGCGCCGAAAGGGGCTTTCCCGGCTCCGGCAAGATGTCGCCTTCGGCCTTGATGCCGGCGCCCGCCAGCCGCCGCTCGCGTTTCTCGATCTCGATCGGGCCGCGGAACATCTTGAGCGCTTCGCCCTGGAGACCACGCAGCCATGCCGTGTAGCCCGCCCACGCGAAGCCTTCCGGAGAGCCGGAACGGACCGCGACCTGGAAGTGCTCCGCCGCTTTCGCGAACCGGCCGCGGTTCAGCTCGAGCAGCCCCTGCTGCAGGAAAGGACCGGCCTGCTCCCGGTTCACTTCCACCCACTGCAGCGCCCACTTTTCAGCTTGTTCGTAGTCGACCGGCGCCCCGGGCAATGGCGTGGACAGCAGCTCGACGAGCTGCGCCAAAGCCCGGCCGCTCTGCGGGTTCACTCCGATCAGCCGCTGGTAGGCTTTCAACGCTTCCCGGTACCGGCCCAGGTGTTCCAGGCTGGCGCCCAGGTAGTAGAGAGAGTCTTCGTGTTCCGGGTCCAACTGCAGGCACTTCCGGAACAGCGCGATGGCTTCGGCGTAGCGCCCGTCCAGGCGTAGCCGGGTGGCCTGGCGGTAGGAGCCCCAGAACTCGCGGATCTTCTGCTTCTCGCCCCCGGCTTCGTGCGCCGCCTGCTCCGGCGCCGTGGAGCACGCGGCCGTGAAGACCAAGCCGGCCCAGACCAGGCAACCGACGAGCGTACGGGGAAGCACCGGCGGCTCACTCCTCCACGATCAACGTCTTGCCGGCGGGGACGTTCGTGAACTCCCGGACCTTGCCGCTCGGAAAGCGGACCACGATTCGTTCGGCTTGCGCGGCGTCCCCCAGGCCGAAATGGATCTCCGGCGCGTCCTGCGAGAGATACGACGGCTGAGCGCCGTGGAACCGTGTCTGGGTCCGGCCGCCGGCGGTGAGTTCGACGACGGCGCCAAACGCGTCCCTCCCGCTCCGGCTGCCCCGGAGCCGAACCTTGATCCAGTGGCGCCGGTTGCCGCCCTCGTTCCGCAGCAAGTAGAGCCCTTCGCCGTATTCCAGGATGGCCAGGTCCAGGTCCCCGTCGCCATCATAATCCGCGTAGGCTCCTCCCCGGCCGACATGGAGCTCGGTGAAGGCGGGCCCGGCCACCCGGCTGAGATCGAAGAAGCCATCCTGAGGATTCTTCTGCCAGAACAGGAAGTCCGCCATCGGGACCAGGTGCGTGGGGTCGTCCTCCCTCTGGAAGGTGCTGCCGTTGACGACGAACAGGTCGAGCCGCCCGTCGTTGTCGAAGTCGAAGAACGATGTCGCCCAACCGATCCGGTCGAGCGCCTGCTGGCCCAGCCCCATCATGTCAGCGATGTCCATGAACTGCAGCTTCCCGGCCGCCTCGTCGCCGAAGGCGCGGAACATGTTCCAGAACAGGGCGTTCTCCTGGGCCATCCAGTGAGTGATGAAGAGGTCCGCGTCGGTGTCGTTGTCGTAGTCGCCCACGGCCAGCCCCATGGCGCCGCGATAGTCGGAGACCAGGGCGCTGTGCGAGACGTCCTCGAAGCGCCCGTTGCCCAGGTTTCGGTACATGGCGTTGTCGGAGACGTCGTTGGCGATGTAGAGGTCGATCCAGCCGTCGAGGTCGAAGTCGCACCAGGAAACCGTGAGGCTCCGGCCCGTCTCGTTGGCCACGCCGGCGCGTTCGGCGACCTCGGTGAAGGTGCCGTCGCCGTTGTTGCGGAACAGGGCGTTGGGTTGGGGCGCATAGGAGGAAGGATTGAGCGTAAACGGGACCACGGTCTCGAACTGCCGCGACACCTTCCCCACATCCTCGGGCCGGTACTGATAGTCCACGTAGGCGCAGACGTAGAGATCGGGGAACCCGTCGTGGTTGTAGTCTCCCCAGGAAGCGCCCGCCCAGTACCGTTTGAGTCCTGCCAGCCCCGCCTTCCTGGAGACTTCCTCGAAGGTGCCGTCGCCACGGTTCCGGTACAGCAGGATCCGCTGGTAAGTGGTGACGACGAGATCCTCGTCGCCGTCGTTGTCGTAATCGGCCCAAGCCGCCGCCATGCCGATGCCCCGGTGTTCCAGGCCGGCCTGGGCGGTGACGTCGGTGAAGGTGCCGTCGCCGTTGTTGCGGTAGAGGACGTTCGTACCGGGCGAGGCGGCCACCTGTTCCGGACTCGCCGTGAGCGGGGCGGCGATGTTGCAGACGAACAAGTCGAAGTCCCCGTCGCCGTCATAGTCGCCCCAGGCGAGGCCCGAACCCATGTCCTCGGGCAATTGAGTGGAGCGCGTACCGGGGAAATGCCGGAAATGGATGCCCGCCGCCGGGGCCACATTGGTGAACGAGATCCGGGGATGGTCCGCCGGGAGATGCCGGGCCAGCTCGCTCGTAATCCCTTCCACCGCCTCACCGGGAGCGTACGGTTTTTGTTCCGACCGCCGCCCGGAGACGGCGACGACGGCGGCAGCGACGACGGCGGCGGCGGCGAGCGAATACTTGAGAATCAGCCTCCGGCGGGCGGAAAGTGCATGGCGGGGCGGCATCCGTCGAGAGCTTCAATCTCCCGCAGCCCCTCTGCGGGACAACACCCGGATTGCGGCCGTCTGTTCGGTCATGGTGACGATGGGGGAGCTGATTCCGGCGTCCTTCCCGAAGAGGAAGTTCACCAGGTACTGGTCCATCTTGCGGTACTTCAGCCGCGCCCGGACGGTGAGCAGGCCCGCCGTATTCTCGGGTACCTTCCACTCGAAGGAAACGTCCTGCGGCAGCGCTTTCTTGTCCACCGGATTCAGCGAGGGACAGAAAAAGTCGAACTCAGCCGTGTCCGAAAAGCCGGGAAACAGCGACCGGCGGTACCGCACGCCCACCATCTCCCAGAGGTTGTGCCGGTCGATCAGGTTGCCATAACGGTCCACCGGTTCGGCCTTGAACATGAAAGTGCCGGGGGCGATGAACCCTTTCGCGTCAACGGCGCCCGTCGAGAAAACGGTCTTGCCGGACTGGTCCTTGACGATGACCTCGAGCCACGCCTGGATGATGTCCAGCGGCCCGGTGGGGAAGTCGTGGCCCACCTTGTTCGACGTCAGCACGAGCTTCAAGCTCACTTTCTCGCCCGGCCGGACGCTCTTCGGGGCTTCCAGATCCATCGCCACCACCGGGCCCCGGTGCCACTTGTGCTCGATCTCCGGAATGGGGTACTCGCCGCGCAACCACCTGCCGGTCAGCTCCACCTGCTTCTCCCAGCCGGGGAGCTTCAACAGCTTCGGCATCATTTGATTGGCGGCGATGAAGCGGTGGCTGCGGTGCTTGCCGTCGTTCGGGGAGCGGTTGTAGTCGCCGGAGTCGCCGGCGGCCGGGTCCCGGGAGTCCACCAGAGGCATGTGGCACTCGCGGCACTCGATCGTCCGCGTCGGGTCGCCGGGCTTGTTCCAGTGGCTCTGGCGCCAGTTGTCGTACTGGTTCTGCAACTGGACCCAGCCGAGGTTGTTGATCTCCTTGTCGATGAACTGCTTGTGGCAGGCGGCGCAATACTCCGGCGTCTTGAAGAGCCGCTTGCTGAGATCTTCGACGTGCTTCCAGGGATAGGCGCGGATCAGGAAATCGCGCCAGAACCGCGTCGTCTCCCGATGGCTTTCCTGGTATTCGATTTCGAACAGGTATCGCGTCGGCTGGTGAACGACGTAGTTGGCATTGCCCTTCACGTCCACCTGACGGACGGCATGGCAGACCAGGCAGGAGATGCCTTCCTGGTAGCCCGCCAGCGAGGTGAGTTTCTTCGTGTCGGTGAACAGGTTCTTGGTCCCCGAGAACAGGGAGATCGGATCGTGGCAGCCCCCGCAATAACGCGTCGATTCCGGCCCGTTGAGCCGGGCCATGTTCATCTGGATCTTCTGGAAGCCGAGATCCATGGCCGCGAAGCGGTGCGCGCTGGGCTCCCACTCCTTGACGATCTGCTCGTGGCAACCGGAGGTCCCGCACGTCAACGAGCCGGACAACAGCCGGGAATCGATCACTTGGTTGTTGGGCGTTCGGGCCAGGCTCGGCGCGAACGGCCGGTCCTTGCCGTAGACGTAGCTGTAGTCGTCGGGCAATTTCGTCTGCAACTTGGGTTTCGGATACAGGATCGCCGCGCCCGCCACCAGGACTGCGCTGGCCGCCGTGCCGGCCGCCACGCGCTTGCCATAGTGGCCCACGAAGTTCGAGACCGCCCGGGCGCTGGCCCGCAACGCCCGCTGGTCGCGCATCGCAACCAGCACCACGTGCATCAGCCCCAGCGTTAACAGCGCGATCGTCGAAGCCAGGTGGATCGCGTCCCAGGAGTAACTGATCCGGATCCCGAATGCCGCTTGCCAGGTGAGCGCAATCCCGGAAACCAGACACAGAACGGTGGCCGCTCCGGCCAGGTAGCCCAGGACGAGCAGGTGGCTGAGAGTATGCCGCCAGTAGGCCAGGAAGTGACGGACCAGGTACCAGCCGCAGACCGGCAACAGCACCACGCCGATCAGCGTGTGGACCAGAACCGCAATCTGGCTGGGAACGCTGAAAGGAAGCAGCCAGATGCCCAGCCCCGTCAATCCCGTGGCCGCCAGGTAAGCGGCCGCCCAGACGGCCAGCCGCGATTTCCAACGGGCGGCCCTTTCTTCCCAGTGGGTTGGTTCGTTCCCCGGCATTGCGGCCCACCTCATGCCTGTCCGGCGAGTCCCGGACAAAGCCCACCGAAATTATAACAATACTCCACTACGCCTGGGCGTGACTGTGGTCACAAGCGGGCCGGGAAGTGATCAAAGTGATCTAGGTCACTGTCTTGGCGTTCGAAAGAGTCCAGAATAGATGCCTGGAGGCCCGGCGAATCATGCCAAATCCTGTCGAAGAGTTGATGGACGACCACCGCGTCATCGAGCGCGTTCTCGAAGCGTTGGAAAAACGCGTCGTGGCCGCCGAGGGCGGCGAGATCCCGGCCGGCTTCGTGGAAGAGGCGTTGGAGTTCTTCGCGGAGTTCGCCGACAATCATCACCATTTCAAAGAAGAGTCCGCCCTGTTCCCCACCTTGGAGCGCCGGGGGGTACCCAAGGAGGGAGGCCCCATCGGGATGATGCTCCATGAGCACGAGCTGGGCCGGGCGGCATTGCGGGGGATCCGGGAGAACTTGCCCAAAGCCAAAGAAGGCTCGCCGGAGGCCGTCGAGGCTGTCCGGCGCCACGCCGACGAGTACATCAACGTGCTGCGGAATCACATCTGGAAGGAAGACAACGTCCTGTTCCGGATGGCGGTGATGCATCTGAGCGACGAAGATATGAAGCAGCTCGAAGCGGAATTCCACAATCCCGACAACCCCAGGGTCCAGCCGGACCGGCGGGAAAAATACGAGTCCTTCGCCCGCAACCTCGCCCGGCCGGCCGAGTGACCGCCCCGGGCGAGGCGACAATAGCCTTCCTTCGCCATCCGCGCCGCCCGGCCGGCCCAACCGGCCCCCGGTCCCCCCGGCCGGTTGTGGTTCCATAGAAATATCGCACGGATGCACGCGGTCACGGTGACCCGCAAGGGAGCGCGGCGGCTCGAGCAGGGACATCTGTGGGTGTACGCCGGCGACATCGCCGACCGGGGCGAGGCCGAACCCGGCGAGCCGGTCCTCGTCCGTGATCCCAGCGGGCGGGTTCTGGGCGTTGCCCACTACTCTTCCACCTCCGCGATCACCCTCCGCCTCTTGTCACGCTGCGAGGAACCGATCGGCCGGGACTTTTACCGCCGGCGCCTGGAGGCGGCGCTGAATTACCGTCGCCGGTACGTCTCTGAAACCGAAGCCTACCGCCTGTGCCACGCCGAGGGCGATCTGCTGCCGGCTCTGGTGGTCGACCGGTATGCCGGCTGCCTCGCGGTGCAAACCCTCTCCCAGGGGATGGAGCGGGCCCGGGAAGACATTCTCTCCATCCTGGAAGAGCTGGTCCGGCCGGACGGGATCGTCTTGCGCAACGACGTCCCCCGGCGGCAGCGCGAAGACCTGCCTTTGGAAGTCCGGGTGGCCAGGGGAACCGTCCCCGAGGAGGTGCTCTTCCGGATGAACGGCCTCCTCTTCCGCGCCGACCTGATCGGCGGCCAGAAGACCGGCGTCTTCCTCGATCAGCGCGAGAACTACCTGGCCGTCCGCCGTTACGCCCGGGGCCGCGCGCTGGACTGCTTCGCCTCCACCGGGGGCTTCAGCCTCCACATCGCTTCCCGGTGCGAGTCGGTCGAGGCGGTGGACACCTCCGAGCGCGCCCTGGAGATCGCCCGGCGCAATGCCGAGGCCAATGGCCTGGCCGGTCGCATCTCGTTCCGCGAGGCCGACGTCTTCGACCTGCTCACCGGCTACGCGGTCTCCGGGCGGCGCTTCGATCTGGTGATCCTCGATCCGCCCGCCTTCGCCAAGTCCCGCGGGGCGGTGAAGAAGGCTCGCGAGGCCTACCGGACGATCAACTTCCGCGCTCTCCAGTTGCTCGGTCCCGGAGGCGTCCTCGTCACCTGCTCCTGCTCGCACCATTTCACCGAGCCGCTCTTGCTGGAGACTGTACTCGGCTCCGCCCGTGAGCTCGGCAAGACGCTGCGGCTGCTCGAGCGGCGGTACCAGTCCTGCGACCACCCGGTGTTGCCGGCCGTTCCCGAAACGTTGTATCTGAAGTGCCTCGTCTTCGAGGTGCTGTGAATCGAGACCATCGTCCGGCGGATTGCAATCCGCCGGACGATGTAGATAGACTCTTGGTAGATTTCATAGCAGTTCGTCTGATTACCGAGGTGTATCCCTGATGGCAGAACAACGTGACGTCACCCGCCGCGACGTAATGAGAATGGCTGGGGCCGCAGCGGCCATCGCCGCGGCCAAGAAAGTTCGCGGGGCCCCGGCGATCCAGAAGGTCCGCGCCGCCAACGAGATCGTAAACTTCGCCGTCATCGGCACCGGCGGCCGGGGCACTTACCTCCTGCGCCACTTCAACGGCCTCGACGGCGGCCGCTGCGTCGCCGTCTGCGACATCCTTGATGAGGCGCTGAAACGGGCCATGGAGACTTCCAAGGACAAGCCGGAAGGCTACAAGGACTACCGTGAAGTCCTCGCCCGCCAGGACGTGGACGCGGTCGTCGTAACCGTCCCCCTCTACGTGCACTTCCAGATCACCCGCGACGCCCTTTACGCCGGCAAGCACGTCTTTTGCGAAAAGAGCCTGGTCTTCAAGCCCGAAGAAGTCCACGCGCTGCGGCGCATCTGCCGGGAGCGGCCGAACCAGGTACTTCAGGTCGGCTTGCAGCGCCGCTACAGCCGCTTCTATCAAACGGCCAAGCAGATGATCGACAAGGGTATCCTCGGCGAGGTGACGCACGTCCGCGCCCAATGGCACCGCAACCCCGGCTGGCGGATGAAACAGTATCCCAGCCGCCAGCGGGAGCGCAACTGGCGCCTGTTCCGCCAATACTCGGGCGGCCTGACGGCCGAGCTGGCCTCGCACCAGATCGACGTCGCGAGCTGGATGTTCGGCATGGAACCGGACTTCATCGTCGGCGTCGGCGGCCTCGACTTCATCCACGACGGGCGCGACGTCTACGACAACATCCAGCTCATCTACAGCTACCCGAAGGGCCGCAAGCTGATCTACTCTTCGATCTCGACCAACAAGCACCTGCCGCTGTTCTACAGCCAGCGGACCGAGTTCGGCGAGATCATCATGGGTACCGAGGGCACCATCCACATCACCGTCGGCAGCGACCGCGAGCCGGCGATCGGCCTGTGGTTCTACGAGCCGCGGCCCGAGGAGTTGAAGAAGGCCGAGCAAGCCGGCGAGAAAAAGCCCGCCATCGCCGGCGCGACCCTCGAGAGTACCGGCAAGGGCGCCCGCGGCTTCCCCATCATTTTCGAGAGCGATCAGCCCTCTGAGAAAGACTCGTTCCTGGCGCGGGAGGTCAAGTACGCCAAGATGTGGCTCTACCAGAAGGGCGTCATGGTGCCCGAGGAGCGCAACCCCGTGGACACGGAGTTGTTGAGCTTTTTCGAGTCCGTGCGCACCGGCAAGCGTCCTCTGGCGGACCTGGAAGTCGGCCTCGCGGATTCCACCGCCGTCATGCTGTCGAATCTTGCGATGGACGAAGGCCGCCGCGTCTACACGAAAGAGATCGACGAGATGGGTCTCGACAAGGTGGACGAGATCCTCAAGAGCAGCGGCTGAGCGGCCGGCGGACTCCGCCGGGCGGCATGGGCGCCGGGGTGTCAGAACTCCGGCCGCCCCCGGTACTTCAATCGATCCACTTCGAACCGCACCCGCCGGAAGGGCAGCGGGACGCCGGGTACGTATAAGTTGAATTCGATCGCCCCGCCGGCCGGCGCCTCGATCCGTGGAAAGACCAGCCGCAGGTAGCGATCCGCCGCCGTGGGCGGGAAATGGCCTACGATCCGGTACCTCCGCCCGCCGGCGATCATCACGCAACGCTCCTCCATTTTCTTCGTCGCCTTCCGAGTGAGCAGGTACTGCGGCAGCGGAATCCTTACGGCCAGCACGATGTAGCGGTCCCGGTTCTCTTCGAGGAAGTCGAAATACTCTCGGACGTCGCCGGTCCCTCGTTCCGCCGCCTTGCCCGCCTGCCGCCGGCGGCGCTCCCGCTCGGCCTGCCAGATGGGCCGGGCGCTGGCCAGGTAGATCTGCGCCCCTTTTTCCCGGCTGGCCCAGGCCGACTCCGTGAGCAGCCAGGCAATCTGGGCGTCAGTCCACTCGCTCGGCGGTTTCGCCTCCCAGAAGGGCGGCGCGAGGAAAAGCAACATCAGGAAGATCGTCACCGCTGATTTAGGTCCCTCCTCCCCGCCTCATTATTACAGGCCACGTTGAATCCTTTGGCGGTATTTCGTCATCATGTAGACTTAGAGAGATACGCGATGGCATCGGAACACACGCTTACATTCACAGACGCCAATTTCGACCAGGAAGTCTTGAAGTCCGACGTCCCCGTTTTGGTGGATTTCTGGGCCGAATGGTGCGGCCCCTGCCGCGTCATGGGCCCGACGATCGATTCGGTCGCCGAGGAGTACGCCGGCAAGCTGAAGGTCGGCAAGCTCAACGTCGACCACAACGGCAACACCGCCATGCGCTACCGCATCCGGGGCATCCCTACGCTCCTGCTGTTCAAGGGCGGCGAAGTGGTGGACCAGCGGGTAGGCGCCATCAGCAAAGCCGAAGTGGTCGAGATGGTCCAGCCGCACGTTTCATAGATCAAAGGATCTTCGTCCCTTTCATCCCCCGCCCGTAATCGCTCCATCGGCGGCCGAGGCTACCTCAGCGGCATACTTGGCGAAGACGCCCCGCCGGTACTTCGGCGGCGGGGGCTGCCAGTTGCGGCGGCGCTCGGCCAGCCGTTCGACGGCTACGTCGATCGTCCTCCGGTCTAGGTCGATCTCGATCCGGTCGCCGTCTTGGAGCAGGGCGATGGGACCGCCGGCGGCGGCTTCCGGGGCGACGTGCCCGATCATGAACCCCCGGGTGGCGCCGCTGAAACGGCCGTCGGTGACCAGGGCGACCGACTCGCCGAGGCCCGCCCCCACGATGGCCCCGGTGACGCCCAGCATCTCGCGCATCCCCGGACCGCCCTTTGGGCCTTCGTAACGGATCACGACGACGTCGCCGGCCTGGATCTTGCCGCCGGTGACGGCCGCCATGGCCTCTTCTTCGCAATCGAAGACGCGGGCGGGTCCCGAGTGCCGCCGCCGATCGAGTCCGGTGACCTTGATGACGCAGCCCTCCGGCGCCAGCGATCCTCTGAGGATCACCAGGCCGCCGTCGGGCTTGAGCGGATTCGAGAGCGGGCGGATCACCTCCTGTCCCGGCGTCTCGCGGGCTTCGGCGGCCTCCTCGGCCAGCGTACGGCCGGTCACAGTGAGGGCCGAGCCGTCGGCGTAGCCGCCGTCGATCAGCCGTTTGGCGATCACCGGGATGCCCCCCGCCTTGTCCACGTCCACGGCGACGAAGCGCCCGGCCGGCTTCAGGTCCACCAGCAGGGGCGTTCGCTCGCTGATGGCTTGGAAGTCGTCCAGCTCGAGAGGTACCCCGGCTTCCCGCGCCATCGCCAGCAGGTGGAGCACCGCGTTCGTCGAGCCTCCCGTGGCGGCCACCGAAGCGATGGCGTTCTCGAAGGCCGTCCGGGTAGCGATCCGCCGGGGCTTCAAATCCCGGTTCACCGCTTCCACCACGATACGCCCGCAGCGGTGCGCGACGCCCTGCTTGCGGGGATCCACTTGGGGCGTCGAGGCGGTGCCGAGCGGCGCTAGCCCGATGATCTCCATCACCGTGGCCATCGTGTTGGCGGTGAACTGCCCGCCGCAGGCTCCCGGCCCCGGACAGGCGGCGTTCTCCAGTTCCAGCAGCTCTTCGTCGCTGACCTTGCCCGCCGCGTGGGCGCCGATCGCCTCGTAGACCTCTTGCAGCGTGATGTCCCGGCCGCGGTGGCGGCCGGGCAAGATGGTGCCGCCGTAGAGGATCACGCCGGGGACGTCGCAGCGCAGCAGCGCCATGGCGGCCCCGGGGATGGTCTTGTCGCAGGCCACCAGGGCGATGACGCCGTCGAACATGTGGCCGCGGACGAGCAGCTCGATGGAGTCGGCGATCACTTCCCGGCTCACCAGCGACGCCTTCATTCCCTCGGTCCCCATCGTCACGCCGTCGCTGATGGCGATGGTGTTGAACTCCATGGGCGTGCCACCGGCTTCCCGGATGCCCTGCTTGACGTGGGCGGCCAGCTCCCGCAGGTTGTAGTTGCAGGGCATCGTCTCGATCCAGGTGTTGGCCACGCCGATGATCGGCTTTTGCAGATCCTCGTCGGTGAAGCCGATCGCCTTGAGCATGGCCCGCGCGCCGGCCCGGTCGCGGCCCTGGGTGATGGCGTAGCTTCTCAAAGGCATCATCCCCTCCTGCGCCTCCTGAGTAGTAGTTCCCCTATTGTATGGCGGCCGGCGGTTCGGCCGGCCGGGGGCGTCTCACCGCGGGATCACCGGCAGCACCAGGGCCGAGGGGTGCTCGGCGTCGTGGTAGATCGTCTGGTTGGCCCGGTCCCGAGTGCGGGCGAACCGCGGGAAGTTGCTCGAGGAGATGTAGAGCCGGATGCGGTGGCCCTTCTTGAATACGTTGCTGGTGGCCCAGAGGTCGATCTCGTAGCGGTAGATCTTGCCCGGCTCGACTTCCTCGATGCGGCTCAGGCCGTTGCGCAGACCCGCCCGGATGATGCCGTCGGTCAGCAGGCGCGCATAGCCGGTGGGCGAGACGTCCACCAGCATTGCAGTGAAGTGCGTGTCGTGGGCGGTAGTGGCGGCGTAGAGCTCCACCTTGACGAATCCCGTGACCTCGGTGTCCCGCTCGAGCGGCGGCGTGGAGTAGACCAGTACGTCGGGGCGGAACTCGTTCGGGCTTTGGTCGAAGGGGCCCGGGGGAAACAGACTGTTTGCGCAGCACAGGCGCCCGCCGATGGTAGGCACGGGGTCCCTGGGGGTGTACCGGAACTGGTCCGGCGGCTCGCCGCTGGGTTTAGAGAGGCTCAATTGCCCGTCGCCGTTGATGGTCCGCGCCTTGCCTGAGGAGTGCAGGTAGTAACGCGTGAGCTTCTGGCGCTCGAGCGGAAATTCGTTTTCGTAGCGCCAGGCGTTCTCGCCCATCACGAAGATCTTCACCGGCGGCTTCTTGGCGTAGTCGTTCTTCCTGCCTTTGAAGACGAAGTCGTACCACTCGAGGATCGCCCCATTCATGTCGAGCACGGCTTGCTTGCCGAAGACGTACCCGCCGATCTTGCCCTCGGGAGAGGTTGCGGCGTGGGCCCACGGTCCGATCAGCAGCCGCTGTCCCTGGCGGGCCTCGGCCGTCTTGGCGGAGCTCCGCAGGCCGATGTAGTTCTTCAGCGTGCCCTTCAGGAAGATGTCGTGCCAGCCGCCGGCGTGCAGCGCTTTGATGTCCAGCTCGGCGTAGTGGTCCGAGATCTTCCAGGGTTTCCAGTAGCCGTTGTCGGTCGCGTTCTTCACCCAGTCGAAGTAGTAGGGGGCGAGCCCACGCTCGGAGGGAAGGGAGAGGACGGGGAAGTCTTCCGGGCGGGGCAGGTACGAGCGTGAAAATGGCGTTTTTGCCTTGCGGCGAACCGTGTCGCGGGCCAGGCCGGCGGTCCAGGATTGCGTGAACCACTGCATCAGCACGCCGCCCTGGTAAGTCCAGCCGTCGTAGTATTCCGAGGCGGTGACGTAGGGAAAGATCGCCTCCAGATGCGGCGGCCTGGCGATCGCCGCCAGCATCTGCGTCGCGCCGACGTAGGAGCCGCCGAACATACCGACGCGGCCGTCGGAACCCGGCAGCCGGGCGGCCCACTCCACCGTGTCGTAGCCGTCGGCGCTCTCATGCTTGAAGGGGTACCACTCGCCTTCCGAGTCGTAGCGCCCGCGCACGTCCTGGATCACCACGATGTAGCCGTGCGAGGCGAGCAGGCGGCCGGCCGTGCGCCCGCCCTTGCGGTTGTACGGGGTCCGCTCGAGCAGCACCGGAAACTTGCCCTTGGCTTCGGGCCGGTAGACGTCGGCCGCCAGCAGCGTCCCGTCCCTCATGGCGGCGCGGACACCGATATCCGCTGCGACGTCATACTTGCCCGGCTCAGCGGCCCAGATCGCCGGGAGGATCCAAAGAATCGATAGCGCAAGAATCTTCCTGTTCACCTTCCTTCTCCTGTCCCTTGTCCGTCTTCACTGCTTGAGCGCTCGCATCCTCGCCTGGAAGGTCGGGGGCTGGCGGTTCCCGCGAAGAACAACCGTAGTATAGTGCATGGGTTGGGATCGCCGAAAACGATGCCTGCCGACTCCCGCCTCCGTTCCCTTCGTGAAATCGCCGAACAGGCCCGCCGCGCCTACGTCGCCCAGATCACCGGCGAGGGCGCCCCGGAGAGCTGGTGGACGGCGGTGATCGTCACTGCCAGCTCGGAACGCCAGGCAGAGCGTTACGAGGCCGAGATCGAGCGCCGCCGGGCGGCCGGCAAGCTCCCCCGCGGTGCGCTCTTCCTGGTCGTGCCGGACCGCGGCGACCGGAGGATGGGCTCCGGAGGCGCCACCCTCAACGCCTTGCGGGCCCTGGCTGAGCGCCTTCTGGACGCCGAGCAGCCGGATTCGCTCGAGAGCTGGTGGCGGCGGCAGCGCGTCCTCGTCGTGCATTCCGGCGGCGATTCCCGCCGGCTCCCCGAATACTCGCTGGCCGGCAAGCTCTTCAGCGCGCTGCCGGTGAAGACCCCTTGGGGTGAAGTCAGCACCGTCTTCGACGAGACGATGGCGCTTTCCACCGCCTGGGCCGGGCGGCTCGAAAGCGGCCTGCTGGTGGCTTCCGGCGACGTCATCCTTACGTTTCCCGCCAGCCAGCTTCAGTGGGACCGGCCCGGCGTCTGCGGGGTGGCCATGCGCCAGCCGGTGGAGACCGGCTCCCAGCACGGCGTCTACGTACTCGGCGACGAGGGCCGCGTCTACTCGTTCCTGCAGAAGCCCTCGGCCGCCGAGGTGAAGGCGGCGGGCGGGCTGCTGCCCGGCGGGGAGGTGGCCCTCGATATCGGGCTGCTGCGTTTTGATGCCCCCACGGCCGCGCGCCTCACCGAGCTTGCCGGCGTCGTGAAGCGGGATTCGCGTTGGGAGCTCACCACCGGCATTCTGGGCCCCGGCGCTCCGGAGATCGACCTCTACCAGCACGTGACTCTGGCTCTCACCGGCCAATACCGGCCAGCGGCGACCGGCCACCCAAGCATCGCCCGGTTGGCGGAAGCGCTCCGCGGCACGCCGTTCTGGTGCTCGCTCGTGGATGGCGAATTCACTCACATCGGGACCACCTCCCATTTCCACCGCCTGATGACCCAAGAGTCCCGCTTCCGGGACCTCTACCGGGCGCAACTCCATCTGGGTGGGCCGGCGCCTCCCGGCGTGGTTTCCTCCGGCGTCGTCGTGGACAGCGTCTTTCGCGCCGGCGCCGAAATCGGGCCGGAATCGCTCGCCATCGAGTGTCTGCTGGATGTGCCGCTCCGCACCGGGCGTGGGGCCATCGCCCACGGACTGATGGGCATTGAGCAGCCGGTCGAGATCCCGCCGGAAACCGTCGTCCACCAGATCCCGGTCCGGCTCGAGGATGGCGGGGCGGGTGTCGTGTTCCGGGTTTACGGCATCGAGGACGATCCGAAGCAACTCGTCGGATCGGGCCGCAGCACCTGGTTCGGGCGCCCCATCCGGGAAGCGTTCGACGAGCTCGGAATCCGGCCGGAAGACGTCTGGCCGGGCGTGCCCGAGGCCGAGCGGTCGTTGTGGAACGCTGCGCTCTTCGCCGCCGGGCCGGCGGCCGAGGCCTGGAAGGCGGCCCTGTGGCTGATGGGTTTCGACACCGACTATTCGGCGGCCGCCTGGCGCCGGGCGCGGCGCCTCTCGCTCGCCGAGAGCGCCCGGCTCGCCGACACCGCTGCGCTGGCCGAGGCGCGCACCCGGCGCCTGGAAGCGGGCTGGGAGCTTGCGGCGGTTTCGCTGGCTGAAACCGGAGCCGACCTGCGGCCGATGCTGGCCCGCGCACCGGGCCTCGGGGCGCTGGCGCGGGCCGGCCGGCGGTTGCGCGCCCGGGCCCGGGAGCTCGAGACCACCAGGCCCACCGAGGCCGCCAGCCTCCACTTCCAGGCGGGGCTGTTTTTCGCCCAGGCCGGCCTCGAGCAAGAAGGCGAGCGGTCCCGGGCCGATGCCTTCGGCTGCGTCCAGCGGGCGGTCGATCGGGGCTCCCGGGAAGAGGCGGCTTTCGAGCCGGAGGGCTGGCGTCACTCTGAGGTCCACGTTCGCGCTCCCGCGCGGGTCGATTTCGGCGGCGGCTGGTCCGACACGCCGCCGTTCTGCCTCGACTGGGGCGGGGCGGTGCTCAACGCCGCCGTCTGCCTGGATGGACGCCTCCCCGTCACGGCCGCCGTGAGGCGTCTCGAAGAGCCCCTGGTGCGCTGCCATGGCGGCGGAGACGCCCCGGTGGAGCTGAAGGACAACGCTGCGATCTTCGGGCGACTCTCACCGGGCTTGCCGGCGGCCATTCCCCGGGCCGCCCTCCGCCTCTTGGGCATCGCCCGCGAGGACGTTCCCCTGCCCGAACGGCTGGCCGCGCTCGGCGGCGGCCTGGAGATCCGCACCGCCGCAGACCTGCCTCTAGGCTCCGGCCTCGGCACGAGCAGCATCCTGGGCGCGGCGCTCATCAAAGCTCTCGCGGTGATGGCCGGCATCGAACTCACCGACGCCGATCTCAGCGACCAGGTGATGCGCCTGGAGCAGCTCATGACCACCGGCGGGGGCTGGCAGGACCAGGCCGGGGGCATCTTCCCCGGCGTCAAGCTCGTCACCACCGGCCCCGGCCTGCGCCAGCGCCTGCGCGTCGAAGCCCTCGACTGGAGCGAGGAGTTGCGCCGCTCGTTCCACCAGCGCTTCGTCCTCTATTACACGGGCCTGCGCCGGGTTGCCAAAGATCTGCTCGCCCAGGTCGTCGGCAACTACTTGACCCGCCGCGGCGACGCTGTCCAGGTGCTCCACAGCATCAAGACCCTGGCCCTCGAGATGCGCTACGCCATGCTCGACGGCGACTGGACTCACCTCGGAGAGCTGATGCGCCGCCATTGGGAACTGAACAAGATCCTCGATCCCCACACGACGAACGCTCCGATCGAAGCGATTCTGGACGCCGTCCGCCCCTACGTCTCAGGATGCAAACTCGCCGGCGCCGGCGGGGGCGGATTCTTGATGATGATGGCCAGGGGCCCGGAAGCCGCCGGGCGATTGCGGAAACTGCTCTCTTCCCCGGACAAGCAATTCCCCGGACGGCTTCACGATTACTCTATCTCCCAGACCGGGTTAGCAGTGGAAACGGGGTAGCCGGATATCGCGCTCCGCCGAAAACCGAGGAGCCTTTTCTGCTATGTGCTGCCCGCGGCGAAGCCGGCGTCGCCTCAGGGCTGTTTCGGCTTCGCCTGCAGCGCCTCCTTGGCCAGCCGGATCTCCGCCCGCTCGAGCTTCTTCTGCACCTGGGCCGCTTGCGTGGGGTCCTGTTCGGTGGCCGAACTGTGCTCCCACTCTTGGAGCGAGAGCTTCCACTGTGCGACCGCCTCCCTGAGTTTCCCAAGCTTGAAGTAGACGTCGCCCAGGTGATCATGGACCACGGGATCGCTCGAAACCTTCTCCACCGCTTGCTGCAGATACTTTTCCGCCTCTTCGAGCCGGTTCATCCGATAGTAGACCCAGCCCATGCTGTCCAAAAAGGCCCCGTTGTTCGGTTCGTACTCGAGCGCCTTGCTGATCAGTTTGTGCGCCTCGTCCAGCTTGATGTTTTGATCGGCGAACATGTAGCCGAGGTAGTTCATCGCCGAGGCGTTGTCAGGAGTGAGCCGGAGCACCTCCCGGAAGGCCGCCTCGGCTTCCTGAACCCGTTTCTGGCGCTCGTACATCGCCCCTTGCAGGAAAAGCACGTCGGCTCGCTCCTGGTCGGTCTTGGAGAGCTTGAGCGCTTTGTCGAGAACGTCCGACAGCAGATCGTAACGCTTGACCTTCTCGTAGATCTGGGCTTTCGTCAGCAGGCTGTCCCGGTCGTTCTTCCCCTTGGTCACCTTCCGGATCGCCTTCACCGCCTCGTCGGTCCGTCCCAGGTCGGCGAGCACAGTGGCGTACAGGACGCCGACCAGGTCGTTGTCCGGGTATTTCTTGCGGGCGGCCTCGATTACCTCGAACGCCTTGTCGAACTCCTTGCTTTGCCGGTAAGTATCGGCGATCTGGGCCGCCATGCGCGGCGCGGTGTCCGGGTCGAGCTTCTCGAGCTTGTGGAACGTCGCCACCGCATCCTCGTAGCGGCCCGCCAGACGGTACATGAGCCCCAGCCTCTCGAGGAAGATCGCCCGGTTGGACTTCTCCCCTTTGCTGTAGGTGAGGCGTTCGGTGGAATCGAGGATCTCCTTCAGCGCCTGGATCGCCTCGTCCACCTTGCCCTCGGCCTCGAGCAGCCCCACGTTCGTGTAGAGCACCTCCAGGTTGCCCGGGGCCGCCTCCAGAGCCGCATCGAGAGCTTTTCTCGCCTGCTCCAGTTTTCCCCGCTGCCGGTAGATCTGCGCCAGCCGCAGATGCGCCTGATAGTCTTTCGGATCGGCGGCGGCCACCTCCTCGAAAACCTTGCGCGCCTCTTCGATCTTGTTCGCCCGGAGCAGGCTCGACGCGTACGCCCGTTTCAGTTCGATATTCTCCGGGGCCGCTTCCATGGCCTTCTGGTACGCCTGGGCGGCGAGGTCGAACCGGTTCATCTCCTCATAGGTGGCCGCAAGGTAGCTCAGGGTCCTTGCCGAGGGATCTTTCTTGACGGCCCTTTGAAAGATCTCCACCGCCCGCGGCCGGTCGCCCAGATCGGAATAGACCAGCCCCAACTGGATCAGCGCATCCTCGTTGTCCGGATCCAGTTCCAGGACCTTCTTGTAAGCCGCCTCAGCCGAGAGCGAGTCGTGATTGATCTTCTGCAGCCGCCCCAACATCAGCCACGCCTGAACATCCTGGGGCTGGAGCTCCGTGATCTTCTCGTACTGCTCGATCGACTTGTCGAGCATCTCCTGGCTCACCCGCTGCGTCCGCGTATCGCCGATCAGCCGGGTGTAAATCCTCGCCAGAATCCGCCGCGCCGCTAGATTGTTCGGGTTCTTTTTCAGCGCGGCCTCGGCATCTTCCACAGCATCACGCAGCCTGCCGGAATGGAAGTAGAGTTCGGCGAGTTCCTCGCTGAGGAACGCCGCACTTGGATCTTCCTCCATCGCCTTGCGGAAGTTCTCGATCGCCTTGTCTACGAATTCCCCCCGGTGGCCGTAGGCGCCGGAGAGCTCCGCGTAAAGGTGGCCGAGCGAGTAATGATAATAAGCGGAGGCGCGGTCCGGTACCGATTCCTTGGCCGAACTCTCTGAGCTCCCAGCTCCCGTCGCCCCGCCGGCCAGCAAACCCGCTATCAAGAAGCAAGCGAGCAAGTGGTTTCTACTCATCGTGTTGACCTGGTTCCAGCTTCATCCGCACAAGGCCCGTGGGAAGAGTGGAATCCTTTCTTCAAACAGTATACCGCCGATCGGTCTCTCGCCCGCCGATTCCCACGGCTGTTCAATTAGATGCACGCTGGCCACGATCCCGATACAGCCGTTTGGCGGGCAACTTCTGCTCCTCGTCCGGGGGCCGCCCGCGCCGGTATCTTAGACTGGAATCGAAGTGGCGCAGAATCAATCGGATCGAGGCCACCTGGCTCCTTTGGTGGCGATCCTCGGCCCCACCGGCTCCGGCAAGAGCGAAGCCGCCCTCGCCGTGGCCCGCCGCTGGCCGGCCGAGATCGTCAACTGCGACTCGCTGCAATTGTACCGGTACCTCGACATCGGCACCGCCAAGCTCGGCCCGCAAGAACGCTGCGGCGTCCCGCACCACTTTCTCGATCTTCTGAACCCGGACCAGCTCTTCAACGCCGGCGAATACGCCCGGCGCGCGCGGCCCGTCGTCCGCTCCATCGCCCGCTCGGGCCGGTTGCCCATCGTCGCCGGCGGCACCGGATTCTACCTCCGCGCGCTGCTCGACGGCCTCTTTCCCGGCCCCCCGCGCGACGACCGGCTCCGCCGCCGCCTTCTCGAGGCCGAAATCCGCCGCCCCGGCCTGCTGCACCGCTTCCTGCGCCGCTTCGATCCCCCCACCGCCGCCCGCATCCACCCCCGGGACCGCAACAAGCTCATCCGCGCGGTGGAAGCTTGCCTCCTCGGGCGCGCCCCTATCTCCGAGCAGTTCCGCCGGGGCCGCGACCCGCTCGAGGGCTTCGAAACGCTGAAGATCGTCCTCGATCCGCCCCGCGAGGAACTCTACCGCCGCATCGAGCGGCGCGCCGAGCAGATGTTCCGCTCCGGCCTCCTCGACGAGGTCCGCGCCGTCCTCGCCCGGGGATTCCCCCCGGAGTCCAAGGCCCTCGAGGCCATCGGCTACCAGCAGGCGCTGGCCTGCCTCCGCGGCGAGATCACTTTGGAGGAGGCCATCGCCTCGACCCAGCAAGAGACCCGCCGCTACGCCAAGCGCCAGTGGACCTGGTTCCGCCGCGAGAAGGACGCCGTCTGGGTTCCCGGCTTCGGCGATGAGCGCAAGACGCAAGAGCGGATTCTCAGCCTCGTCTCCCGGTTCCTCGAGCGCTTTCCGGGATTCGCGCCGCGCGGCGCCGCCCGCTGACCCCGTTCCTCCGCTGTCCCGCGCCCGCGGTGCACTATCATCGTTGGTGGAGGCAACAGATCATGGTCGAAATCACCTGGCTCGGACACGGAACGTTCCAATTCAAGCTCGATAGCGGTGAAGTCGTGCTTTGCGATCCCTGGACCGACGGCCCTACCTACCCGAAAGATCACCAATTCGACAGGATCGACGCGATCCTCGTCACTCACGGGCACTTCGACCACATCCACAGCGTCGTGCCCCTGGCCAAGCAGTTCAAACCTCCGATCGCGGCCATCTACGAGATCTGCGAGTGGCTCGGCTCGAAGGGCGTCGAGAACTGCTGTCCGATGAACAAGGGCGGCTCGCAGAAGGTCGGCCCGGTCACCGTGACGATGACCGAGGCGGTCCACAGTTGCGGCATCCTCGACGAGGGCAAGATCGTCTACGGCGGCGAGGCCGCGGGCTTCGTCATCACCTTCCCCGACGGCCGCCGCGCCTACTTCGCCGGCGACACCAACGTCTTCACCGACATGGGCCTCATCGCGGAAATGTACGCGCCCGAGCTGGCCTTCCTGCCCATCGGCGACCTCTTCACCATGAGCCCCCGCGAGGCCGCCGTCGCCTGCCGCCTGCTCAAGGCGAACAAGGTGGTTCCCATGCACTTCGGCACCTTCCCGCCGCTCACCGGCAAGCCCGAGGAGCTGGCCGGGCTGATCAAGGACCTCGACACCGAAGTCTGGCCGCTGGAGATCGGCAAGCCCGTTCAGTGGTAGGGAATCCGCGGGCCGCCGGCCGCCGGCGCGCTAGGGAAGGCGGCCCGCTTCAGACCTTCTCCGGCACCACGTACGGGGCGCGGTAGTCCCGCGTCAGCAGCCGGTTCGCCTCCTCGTCGCCGATGCACTTCTCGGCCTTGGGATCGAAGTGGATCATGCGTCCCGTCCGCCAGGCGATATTGGCCAGGTGCGGCAGCGCCGAGGAGTAGTGCAGATCCTCGGGGCCCGCCCTGAGGTCCGATTCCTTCCGGCTCCGCACCGCCTTGATGAAGCTGCGGAAGTGCGGCAGGTTGGCGATGTTGCCTTCGCCCACCGCCGACGGCCCCATCGTCCGCGGCACTGCGAGCTGGCGCACCATCCCTCCCGCTTCCGCCTTCGGGCCCGGCTCGGCCCTCTTGCCGAGGAACGTGTAATAGCTCGAATAGTCCGGCAGGATCATGTAGCCGTCGGTGCCGAGGAAGATCACCCCCACGGCGTTGCGCTTGTCCAGGAAGATGTACTCCTTGCCCATGCCGGCTTCCGGGTTCGTGTAGCCGGAGCGCGTCTCGAAGGTCACCAGCACGTCCCGGCCCGTCCACTCATACATCACCGCCTGGATTTGCGGATACTGCTGTGCGCCCCGGTCCACCCAGACGCCGCCCATCGAGGCGATCTTCGCCGGGTGCTCGTCGAGGCCCAGTCCCCAGCGGATGATGTCCAGCTCGTGGACGCCCTGGTTGCCGATGTCGCCGTTGCCGTAGTCGAACAGCAGATGCCAGCCACGGTGCCGCTCCCGCGCGTAAGGCCGGTACGGGGCGGGCCCCTGCCACATGTCCCAGTCCAGCCCCTTCGGCACGGGGGCTTCCCGGATCTGCTGGAAGCCCCGGCGCTTCTTGTAGGCGATGCCCCGGGCCATGTAGACGCGGCCGATCACCCCCTTCTTGAGCTGCTCGATCGCCTCGACGATGTTCGGGCTGGAGCGGTTCTGGGTGCCGTGCTGCACGATGCGTTTGTACTTGCGCGCCGCCTCCACCACCTTGCGGCCTTCGTAGATGTTGTGCGAGGCCGGCTTCTCTACGTAGACGTCCTTGCCCGCCTGGCACGCCCAGATCGTGCCCAGCGCGTGCCAGTGGTTCGGCGTGGCGAACCCGACGGCGTCGATCGTCTTGTCGTCGAAGACCTCCCGCATGTCGTGGGCCGTCTTCACTCGCTTGCCGGAAAGCTTCTCGTAATCGGCCACCCGCTGGCCGAGCACGTTCTCGTCGCAGTCGCACAGCGTCACCAGCTCCACGTTCTCGCCGCTGAGGTCGTGGAAGGCCCGGATGTGCGACCGGCCGCGGCCCCGCAAACCGACCACCGCCACGCGGATCCGGTCGTTCGCGCTCCTTCGGCTCGCTGCCAGCGCCGGGGCTCCCAGCGCCGCCCCTGCTTTCAAGAATTGCCGCCGGCTGGCTCCGTTCATGGCGCCCTCCCTTCCTGCGTAAACTAGGAACGATGATATACCGCATCGCGGCTGCCGGTGTATTGTTTTCTGCGCTTCTTTCGGCCCAGCCCGCTTGTCCGGAGACGCCGACCTACTCGATTTGCGAAATCGTCTTCGAGTTGAGCGACCAGGAGGCCCAAGCCCACCCCAACCCCTACCTCTCCGTCCAGATCCATGCCGAATTCCGCTCGCCCGAGGCCCGGACCTTCCTGATGCCCGGCTTCTGGGACGGCGGGCGGCGTCTGGTGATCCGCTTCGCTCCGATGGAGGCGGGCCGCTGGGACTACCGCGTCACCAGCAACATCTCCCGCTGGAACGGCATGATCGGCCACTTCACCGCCGTCGAGTCCGACTCGAAAGGCTTCGTCCGCGCCGCCAACGTCCACCACTTCTCGTACACCGAGAGGGGCCGCCGTCCCATCCCCCACCTCTGGATGGGCGACACTTGTTACCGGTTCGCCTTCATCGGCCGGGAACTCTTCGAACAGATCGTGGACCGCCGCGCCGAGCAGAAGTTCAACCACATCCGGGGTCTCGTCTTCGGCAACTTCCCCGGCGGCGAGAAGGTCTACCTGGATCCCGACACCCCCAACGTCGCCTACTTTCAGGAGCTGGACCGCCGCATCCTTTATATGAACAGCAAGGGCATCACCGCCGACCTCATCCTCGGCGGCGACCGCAACCACCTGGCCGACTTCTTCCCGAGCTGGCGCCAGCGGCAGCGCTACATCCGTTATGTGGTGGCGCGCTATGCGCCGATGAACGTCACCTGGCAGCTCGTGCAGGAGTTCGAGGAGTACAAGGACGGCCGGGACCTGATGAAGGAGCTGGGCGGCCTGCTGAAGAAGCTCGATCCTTACGGGCACCCGCGCTCGACCCACACTACCTCCACCGCCGCCCCGCTGCTCGACGACGGCTGGATGGACTACATCGTCTACCAGACCTCCGACGAGGCGCTCGAGGCCATCGAGCACCAGCTCTACGCCGCCCCCCAGGTGAACGCCGAATTCGCCTATGAGAACTCCGGCGCGGGCGCCACCCACCGCCACCACGTCGATACGGACACCTTCCGCAAGCGGCTCTGGATCGCCACCATGAGCGGGATGTATCCCACCTACGGCAATACCGGCACCTACGGCGGCCGCGGCATCGAGATCAGCGCCGAGTATCTGGACGCCCCCGGCGCCCAGCAGATGACGCACTGGTACGACTTCTTCTCGCGCACCCGCCACTGGGAGCTCGAGCCTTACTACGACGTGGACGGCGGCCGGGCCCTGGCCTTGCCCGGCATCGAGTACATCGTCTACCTGGAGAAGCCCGGCCCCGTCGAGCTCGTCACCGAAAAGCGCGAGTATCAGATCTACTGGTTCAACCCCATCACCGGCGAGTTCGTCCGGCCCAAGAAGAAGAAGTACAAGGGCGAGCGCTTCAGCGGCCGGCCGCCCACCCTCGACCACGACTGGGTGCTACACCTTTCCCGCGACGGCAAGAAGGCCTCGATGGCGAAGCGGTACTACTTCGAGTCCCGGCCGGTGCTGATGCAGGAGGTCGAGCTCGACCCCAAGCGCTGCCCCTACGAGATCGCCGAGCCGCCCGGCGAGACCCTCCCGATCGACACCCCGGTACGCTTCTCGCTGAGGCTCACCCGCGAGACCCGCGCCACCAGCCGCATGCTCTTCCTGTGGACCGGCGAAGTGGCCGGCGCCGGTACCGGCTACCAGGTGCTGGCCACCGGCAAAGAAGGCGAATTCCGGGTGCCGCGCCGCCTCGTCCGCCGCCTGCCGGCCAACATGAACCTTCGCGTCTACGGGATGAACACCTACGGCAAGGTCTACCTGTTGAACCGGGTCTACACGCTCCAGGAGAAGTGATGGCCCGGATTCTCAGCCTCGACACCACCGGCGAGTTCGGCAGCCTCGCCCTGGCCGAGGACGAGAGGGTCGTCGCGGAGCTTCCCCTTCACTCGCCCGACGGTTTCGCCCACGTCCTGTTCGGCCACCTGGAGCGCCTGCTGGCTGCTCACGGTTGGCGCATTAGTGAGATCGACTGTTTCGCCGCCGCCGCGGGCCCGGGTTCGTTCACCGGCGTCCGCGTGGGCCTGGCCGCTGTCAAAGGGCTGGCCGAAGCGCTGGCCAAGAGAGCCCTGGGCGTCTCGAACCTGCAGGCGGTCGCCTCCTTCGGATCGGCGCCGCTGCGCGCCGTGGTGCTCGACGCCCGCCGGGGCGAGATCTACGGCGCCGTCTACGACGTGCAACTGGAACTCGTTTCCCCGGAAGTGGTGAACAAATTCCAGGACTGGCTCGTAACCCTTCCTGAGGATCGTTTGCAGTTCGTCTCCACGAATCCGGAAGCTTTCGAGCCGGCGCTGGCCGGAACACGCTTCGCCGGCGCGCCCGTCGTCCGCGCGCCCCGGGCTCTGGCTGGAGCCGTGGCCCGTATCGCCGCCCGCCGCCTGGCTGCGGGGGAGGCGGGAGATCCGGCCGCCCTGGACGCCAACTACGTCCGCCGCACCGATGCCGAGCTGAAATGGAAGGACCGATGAGACTGTGCCCGGCGCGCCGCCGCTGACACTCTGATGAGCACGCCCATGATCCAGGTCGAACGCCTCCGCAAACTCTACGGCGCCCTCGTCGCCGTCGAGAACGCCTCCTTCGAAGTCCGCGCCGGCGAGATCTTCGGCTTGCTCGGACCCAACGGCGCCGGCAAGACCACCACCATCGGTTGCATCTCCGGCTTGCTGCGGCCTGACGCCGGCAGCGTGCGCGTCAACGGCCACGACGTGGGCGCGGACGGCTTCGAGGCGAGGCGCTCCCTGGGCATCGTCCCGCAGGAGATCGCCCTCTACGAGGAGCTTTCCGCCGTCGAGAACCTGGAGTACTGGGGCGGCCTCTACGGGCTGCGGGGCCGCGAGCTGAAGGAGCGGAGTCGGGAGGTTCTCGAACTCACCGGGCTGGCCGAGCGGGCCACTGAGCCGGTCAAGGGCTTCAGTGGCGGCATGAAGCGCCGGCTCAACCTCGCCTGCGGCCTCGTGCACGAGCCGAGGGTCCTGCTGCTCGACGAGCCCACCGTCGGCGTCGATCCTCAGAGCCGCGTCCGCCTGCTGGAGGTCATCCGCGAACAGGCCCGCGCCGGAGCGTGCGTCCTCTATACCACCCATTACATGGAGGAAGCCGAGACGCTGTGCGACCGCATCGGCGTCATGGACCACGGCCGCATCATCGCCCAGGGTACCCTGGCCGAGTTGCGCGCCATGCTGGGCGAGCGCGACATGCTCCGCCTCACGGGCCGCTTCGCTCCCGCCGCCGCCCGGCGCCTGCTGGCGGAGAACGGCGGCGTCGAAGTCGTCCAGGCTGAGGAATCCGTCTTGCTGTGCGCCGTCAGCGACGCTCCCCGCCGGCTGCCCGGCCTGCTCTCGGCGCTGGCGGAGAGCGGCATGGAGATCCGCGACGTCACCCTCACCCAGCCCAGCCTCGAGAGCCTCTTCATCAAGCTCACCGGAAAGGAGTTGCGGGAATAGCCGATGGGCGCGCTGCTGGTGAGCCTGAGAAAGGAGCTGCGCCGCTACCGCCGCGACCCGCTCGGTCTGGCGGCCTGGATCGGCATCCCCGTCGTTCTGGCCGTCCTGCTGTTTCTTCTCTTCGGGCGCGGATCGCCCACCCCCCACGGCCGCGTCCTCGTCGCCGACCAGGACGACTCCTTCTTCAGCCGCATGCTGGCGGGAGCCTACTCGCAGGGCCCGATGGCCGAGATGCTCGCCGTCGAAGCCGTCACCGCCGAGGAGGGCCGCCGCCGGATGGACCGCGGCGAGGCCGCCGCCCTGGTGATCATCCCGGAAGGTTTCGGCAAGAGCTTCCTCGACCGCGCGCCGGCCAGGGTCGAGATCGTCACCAACCCCGCGCAGTCGATCGTGCCGCGTATCGTCGTCGAGGCCACCGCGGCCATGCTCGACGCCGCCGGCTACTTTCAGGAAGCCTTCGGCGAAGACCTGGAGAGTCTGCCCCGGGGGGAAGCCCCCTCCGACGCGCAAGTCGCCGCCATGGCCGTCGCCGTCAACCACACCGTGCGCCAGGCGGCGAAATACTTCGATCCCCCGCTGATCGACGTCGAGACCTCCGCCGGCGAAGACGAGTCCACCGACTGGGGCGCCCTGTTCTTCCCCGGCCTGCTCTACATGGCCGTGCTGCTCGCCGCCGGCGGCATGAGCTACGACATCTGGCGCGAGAAGCAGATGGGGACCTTGCCCCGGGCCGCTTCGTCTCCCGGGTCCGTCACGGCTCTGCTCGGCGGCAAGCTCGCCGCCGCCGTCGCCGTCTTCCTCGCCCTGGGCGCGGCGGGAGTGGTGGGGGGCGCGGCGTTGCTGGGCCTGGACGCGCGCCGGCCTGTACTGGCCGTCGTCTGGATCGGCTTCAGCGGCGGCGCTCTCTACCTGCTCTCCATGCTCTTGCAGGTGCACGCCTCCAGCTACCGCTCCGCGGCCATCGGCAACAACCTCGCGGTGATGCTGCTGGCTCTCGTCGGCGGCAGCTTCTTTCCCTTCGAGCTGATGCCCGCCTGGATGGCCGGGATCGGCATGTGGACGCCCAACGGTTGGGCCTTGCTCGAGCTGCGGCGGCTGCTCTCCGGCGGCGGCGATCCTATGGCGGCGCTGCGCGCCTTCGCCCTCGTCCTGGGCGTGGGCCTGGTCTGCTGGTGGATCTGCGTCCGGCGACTGCGGCGCGCCTTCCTGAGGTGAACGGTGATGTGGCGGGAAACGTTCAAGATGGGCTGGGTTCTGGCGCGGAAGGACGCCTGGCATTTCCTGCGCATGCGCGTCGTCTGGTTCTGGGCCTTCGCCATGCCCATCGTTTTCTTCTATTTCATCGGCACCATCACCGGCGGCTTCGGCGGCGCCGGGGACTCTTTGTCCAAGGACCGCCTCGCCGCCGTCGTTCCTGAATCCGCCGGCTACCTCGCCGGACACGTGCTCGCCCAACTCGAGCGCTGCGGCTTCTCCGTCGAGCGGGTCTCCGGAGAAGAGGCGCAGAACTTCTCCCGCCGCCTCGTCTTCCCGGAGCGCTTCACCGAGACCGTGCTGTCCGGCGAGCAGGCCAAGGTGCAGTTCACCTATGGCGACAAGGAGGAGGCGCAGTTCGATGAGTTCCGCATCCGCCGCGCCCTCTATTCGGCCTTGGCCGGGCTGGTGGTCGCCGAGCGCCTCGGCGAGCCGCCCGAGACGGTCCTGAAGAGGCTCGAAGACGGCCCCGGCACGCTTTCGCTCGAAGTCCGCCGGGCGGGCTATCTCCAGCGCATCCCCTCCGGCTTCCAACAGGCCGTGCCCGGCACCATGGTGATGACCACCCTGCTGGTGTTGCTCATCACCGGCGGCGTCACCCTGTTCTTGGAGCGCCGGCACGGCATCCTGCGGCGGCTGGCGTCGGCCCCGATGCCGCGAGGGGCCGTGGTGCTGGGCAAGTGGGGAGCGCGCTTCGTCCTCGGGGCGGTCCAGATCGCCTGGGCCGTCGTGCTCGGCGCGCTCGTCTTCGGCGTCGATTGGGGTCCCCACCGGCTGGCCGTCCTGGCGCTGCTGGCGGTCTACGCCGCCTTCGCCGCCTCGGCGGGCGTCCTCTACGGCAATCTCGTCCGGTCCGAGGGCCAGGCCATCGCCCTGGGCGTCATCCTGGCGAACCTGCTGGCGGCGCTCGGCGGCTGCTGGTGGCCCATCGAGATCACGCCGCTCTGGGCGCAGCGGCTGGCCATGGCGTTGCCGACCGGCTGGGCCATGGACGCGCTACACCAGCTCATGAGCTTCGGCGCGCCGCCGGCGGCCGTACTGCCGCACATCGCTGCTCTCGGGCTTTCCGCCGTCGTCGCCGGCTGGCTCGCCGCCCGCAGCTTCCGGTTCCAATGAGTGCCACCGGAAATCGGGCAAGCCGGGGTCTGGACCCGTTTCCACACATAGAACCTTCACCGTCCCGTTGCCGGGTGAGGTCTCCTCGAGCCCATCCGGCCTTCCCCCGCGTCTGGATGCCCGGCTCAGGTGGGCCGCCGGCCGGCGGCGGGGCCGGCTGCGGTAATCCGCGCCGGGCCGTGCGAGACTGAAAACGAAGGGAGTTCGGCCCCATGTGGTTCCGGATCGTGCTGATTGTGACCGTCGCTTCGGCAGCCCTCGAGGCGCGCCCGAAATGGGAGAAACGCCTCGAAGCGGCGGCCCAGGTCTTCTACGAGATCATGGAGGCGCCCGAGCAGTCGATCCCGCAGGAGCTGCTGAACCGCGCCGAATGCGTCGTCGTGATTCCCGGGGCGAAGAAGGGGGCCTTTATCTTCGGTGGAAAGTATGGGCGCGGATTCGTCTCCTGCCGGAAGGCCAGTGGGATCGGCTGGTCGGCCCCGGCCGCGGTCCGCATCGAGGGGTTCAACTTCGGCCTGCAGGCCGGCGGGACGGAAACCGATCTGGTATTGCTCATCATGAACCGGCGCGGCATGAAGCGGCTGCTCAAGAGCCGGTTCACCATCGGCGGAGACGCTACCGCGGCCGCCGGGCCGGTCGGGCGCACTCTGGCTGCCGGCACCGACGCCCTCTTCACCGCCGAGATCCTTTCCTGGTCCCGCTCGCGCGGCGTCTTTGCAGGCATTGCGCTGGACGGGGCCACGCTCCGCGAGGACCGGGGCGTCAACGAGCGTCTGTACGGCAAGCCTTACCGCAACCGGGACATCCTCGAAAGCGAGCTGGCCATCCCCGAAGCCGCCCGGCGCTTCATCAGCTTGCTGAACCGCTACTCGGCCCGCAAAGGCCGCGGCTGATCTTGAAGGAATCTCTACTTCCTGTGCTATATATGTGTAGGGTGCCTGTGGGCCGCGATCACCACCGCCGGACGGCCCGGAGGAGTATCGGGCGCCTCGATCTTGCCTTTGGAGGAGTGTGATGATCGTCCGTAGTGGAATTCTGTGTTCTTTTCTGCTTCTGCTCACAGTTCCCGCTCTGGCTGCACCGCAAATCAACGGGGCGACCAACGCGGCGAGCTTCCTGTCGCCCGCGCTGCCGAACGGCGGGCTGGCCCAGGGCTCTCTGGTAACCCTGTTCGGCAACGACCTGGGACCCGACCCCTTCGTCCAGGTATCCCAGTTTCCCCTGCAGACTACCCTGGCCGGCGTCAGCGCCAAGATCACCGCCGGGGGGCAGACCTTCGACGCCATCCCCATCGTCGTCTGGACCCGGCAGACTACCATCCTGATCCCCTCGAACGTTCCCGCCGGCAACGCCGAGGTCCAGCTCACCTACAACGGGCAAACCAGCAATTCGTTCCCCCTCCGCATCGTGCCGAACGCCTTCGGCATCTTCGCCCTGAACCAGGCCGGCAGCGGACCGGGGATCTTCACCAACGCCTTGCTCCCGGCCAATGACCCGAACTGGATCAACACGCTCACCACTTCGGGCTCCCCGGGTGACTGGTACGACATCTGGGGTACCGGGCTCGGCCCCGTCTCCGGCGACGAGGCCAGCGGCCCGCTGCCGGGCGACCTGCGGGGTCAGATCAATGTCCAGGTGATCGTCGGCGGCCGGCAGGCCGAGGTGCTCTACGCCGGCCGTTCCGGCTGCTGCGCCGGCATCGACCAGATCCGCTTCGTGGTACCCAATGTCACCGGCTGCTACGTTCCGCTGGTGGTCATCGTCAACGGCGTGCCCAGCAACTCGGTGACGATGTCCATCGACCCGCAGGGCGGCGCCTGCTCGGTGCCGGGCGTCATGACCTCCCAGGTCCTTGAAGAAGCCAAACAGAAAGGCGCCATGGCCGAAGGCTGGGTCGGCCTCAGCCGCACGGCCATCCAGGCTCCGATGCAGGGTCAGGGCGGACTCGACGAACTGATCACCGAGAATGGTTCGGCGACCTTCGAGCGCTACACGTACAGCCAGTTGATCGCCGTCCAGCCCGCCCAGGGGATCGTGGCGCGGGACTCCTGCTACGTCTTCGTCTCGTCCCAGAAAGAGGGAGAGGAGGGGCCGCCTAGCTCAGACCCGAGCCAGTCCGATCCCGTGCATGCGCAGACCTCTCTGGACGCCGGCCCGGCCATCAACATCAACGGTCCGAACGGCCAGCGCCAGTTGATGCCGGTCCAAGGGCAGAAGGGCATCTATAACGCTCCGCTCGGCAATAACTTCCCGTTCCCGCTTCCCGGCCAGCCGCAAGGCTTGTACCTCGATCCGGGCCAGTACACCATCGACAACGGCCAGGGCGGCGCCGATGTCGGCCCGTTCAATACCTCCTTCGACATTGTCAACCCGGCCCAGTGGACCAACCGGGACGCGATCAACAACGTGCCCGGCGGCCAGCCGCTGCGCATCACCTGGACCGGCGTTCCGAACGGCAACGTGATCATTTCCGGCGCATCGATCGACGACCCGAACGATGTCGTGGGCATGTTCTTTTGCCTCGCCGACGGCGCGGCCGGACAGTTCGACGTGCCGGCCTGGGTGATCGACTCGCTACCTGCTTCCACCATCCAGGAGAACGTCCCGCTAGGCTTCCTGGGGCTGTTCACTGCGATGGACCCCAAGCGCTTCGACGCCAACGGGCTGGACGCGGGCTTCGTCTCCTGGACCAATATGTCGATGAAGAATGTCTCCTACCACGCACCAGCGCCGCAATGAGCTGCAGAGCTTGATTTGATTTGACAAGCCCGCCTGGAGCTCCCGGCTCCGGGCGGGCTTTTTCCAGGAACAGCTCTAGGTGGCTGCCGCTCCAGCCCGCGCCGGGCCCTGGTAGGCCGCGCTGCCGAAGCCGAGGATCAACACGCCGATCGGACTGAGCAGGAACAGCAGCAGGAGACCGAAGACGGCGTCCTTGCCGAACGCCTTGGCCACGTCGATGCAGACGATGGCCCAGACGATGACGTTCACCAGCGGGATCAACATCAGCAGCAGCCACCAGCCGGGCCGCCCGGCGATCTTCAAGATCAGGTAGGCGTTGTAGATGGGGATCAGCACACCCCATCCCGGCTGCCCCGCCTTGGTGAAGATTCTCCAGTAGGCCGCCACCAGAACGACGGCCACGACGATCCAGATCAGCAACGAAACGGTTTCTACAGCCCCAGGCCCTTCTTGCTGCAGCAGCAAAGAAAGCGGCGGGAACGATGTGGTCATAACGGCTCCTCCTTGGGGACGGGTCCCGCCGCGCATTATATGCCAGCGGTCGAGCCGGACAACAGAGTTCGCCGGGATTTTTTTCTCCGCCCCGCGATCTGCGAAGCTGAAGAGAAGATGCGCAACGACGACCTGCTGAACCGCCGCCGGTGGATCCTGGGCTCCCTGGGGGCCGCCGCGGCCGCCGGGGCCGGAGCGGTGAGATCGGACGCCGCCCGTGGCAAAGTAGAGCGGCTGCCCGGCTCCGGCGTCAAGATCGCCCTGAACGTCTACTCTTTCAACCAGCCGCTGCGCGCCGGCGGGATCACGCTGCCCGAGGTGGTGGACTTCTGCGCCCGCCACGGCATCGCCAGCCTGGACGCTACCGGCTACTACTTTCCCGGCTACCCGGACGCCCCGCCCGACGAGTACGTCTACCGCCTGAAGAGGCGTGGCTTCCTCAACGGCGTGGCCATCCACGGCACCGGCGTCCGCAACGACTTCGCCGTCGAAGACGCCGCGGCCCGCCGCCGCGACGTCGAGCTGGTCAAACGATGGATCGACGTGGCCCGGAAGCTGGGCGCATCGGTGATCCGGGTCTTCTCGGGGCGCCGCGTGCCGGAGGGGCGGAGCTTCGAGGAAGTCCTCGAGTGGATGGTCCCGCTGATGCAGGAATGCGCCAAGTACGGGAGCCGCCGCGGCGTGATCGTCGGCGTCCAGAACCACAACGACTTTCTGAAGACCGCCGCCGAGACGATCCGCCTCGTCGAGACCGTCGATTCGGAGTGGTTCGGCGTCGTCCTCGACGTCGGCAGCTTGCGCCAGGGCGATCCCTACGAGGAGATCGAAAAGCTCGTGCCCTACGCCGTCTCCTGGCAGCTCAAGGAGAACGTCTGGCGCGGCGGTGAAGCCGAGCCGATCGATCTCGGGCGTGTGAAACGGATCATCGAACGCGCCGGCTACCGCGGCGTGCTGCCCATCGAGACCCTGGGCCCCGGGGACCCGGCCCAGAAAGTCACCGCGTTCCTGGCGCGCGTCCGCGAAGTGTTCGGGGCCTGAGGATTCCCGGTGCGGGCGGCGCGCCGTCCCGCTACTCGAGCGTAATCTTCAGCGCCTGCGCGAACCGCGACGGCGGCTTCTCCGGCAGCACTACGGAGAGTCCCGTTTCCGTCTGCTTCCACTCGAGCTTGCCGGCGTGCCCCAGCAGCCGGACCTCTTTTACCTTGGCTTCTTTGCTCGAAAGCGAGCGCAGCGTCGTCTCGCCCGGCCCCGGCCACTCGAGGGCGATGGCGTAGACCGCGTTGCCCTTGCGGGTGAAGCGGAAGTCGCCCTCCTCGAACCGCTTCCACGGGCGCGTCGCGTAGATCGCCTCGCCGTTCACCTTCAGCCAGGCGCCGGCGTCGCGGAGCCGCCGGGCCATCACCTCCGGGATCGTGCCGTCGGCCCG
>Ga0256841_1000192_pt1 | contig 68050 bp, 67 predicted proteins | sample 356308metaG_FD_185971 | JGI IMG/M metagenome (GOLD analysis project Ga0256841, IMG submission 185971) | Hydrothermal vent microbial communities from Mid Atlantic Ridge, Atlantic Ocean - 356-308 | ecosystem: Environmental > Aquatic > Marine > Hydrothermal vents | place: Atlantic Ocean: Mid... | reverse complement strand
ATCAGGCGGTGTCCCCGGGTATAGAGTGATTCCGGTTGCAGAATGATTATGTGGATCCTGGCTAAACGGGACCTTAATACCAGTTTTTTGATCGCATCCAGGATCTCGGTATTGTCATAGATACAGGGATCGAGATCGCGACTGATGATATTCAGATGGCGACGGCAGGCATTGATCATTTCGATGGAGAGTTGCCTGCTCTGTTCACTGGTGTCCAGAGTGATCTCCTCATCTGTTTCACCCAGTATTCGTGCGTGTGGATCGACCATCTTGATTTCCTGTTCAGATTTTGCGGGCCTGCTCGGCTGCGTTACCCGTGTAGAGGGCGGGTGTCAGTCCGAATAATTTCTGTTTTGCGTCATCAGGCAGTTCGAGCGAGTCGATGAAGGCTTTCAAGGTCTCCTGATCGATACCCTGACCACGGGTCAACGCCTTGAGTTTTTCATACGGATTTTCGATCCCATAGCGGCGCATGACTGTCTGGATGGGTTCGGCAAGGACTTCCCAGGCTTTGTTCAGATCTTCGAGCAGAACCTCCGTATTGACTTCCAGCTTGTTGATCCCTTTCATGGCGGAAGTATAGGCGATGACACTATGGGCAATGCCCACACCCAGATTTCTCAATACGGTGGAATCTGTCAGATCACGTTGCCAGCGGGAGATCGGGAGCTTTGCCTCCAGGTGTTCGAAAATGGCATTGGCCAGCCCCAGGTTACCTTCCGCATTTTCAAAGTCGATGGGGTTGACCTTGTGTGGCATGGTCGAGGAGCCAATTTCACCAGCCACGGTTTTTTGTTTGAAATAACCGTTGGCAATATAGCCCCATACATCTCGGCAGAAATCGAGCAGAATCGTATTGAAGCGCGAGACTACGGCAAAGTATTCCGCCATGTAGTCATGGGGTTCGATCTGGATGGTATAAGGGTTCCACGTGAGTCCAAGACTTTCGACAAAGCTTTTGGCGAACGCTTCCCAGTCCAGATCCGGGTAGGCGATCAGATGCGCATTGTAGTTACCGACAGCACCATTGATCTTGCCCAGAATTTCTACCTTGACCAGTTGATCATGCTGCCGTTTCAGACGGTATACCACGTTGGCAATCTCCTTGCCCAGGGTGGTGGGTGAGGCGGTTTGTCCGTGGGTTCGGGACAACATGGGCTGGTCAGCAAATGCATGGGCCATTTCGGTGAGTCGATCGATGAGAGCATCCCACTGGGGCAGCAGGATCTGGCGCCTTGCCTCGTTGAGCATCAGGCCATAGGAGAGGTTGTTGATGTCTTCCGAAGTGCAGGCGAAATGAATGAATTCACTCACTGCTTCAAGCTCGGTGTTGCCTGCAATCTTTTTTTTGAGAAAATACTCCACCGCCTTCACATCATGGTTGGTGGTGTTTTCGATATGTTTCACTCGCCGCGCATCCTCGATACTGAACTCAGCGACGATCGCGTCCAAAAGATGCATGGCATGATCGCTGAAGACCGGGACTTCCTCAATAGCCGGATTGGCCGAGAGTTTCTGTAGCCAGCGGACTTCCACCGTGACCCGATGACGGATCAGGCCGAATTCGCTGAAGATGGGGCGTAATGCTTCGACTTTGTTGGCATAGCGGCCATCGATGGGAGAGATAGCCGTCAGGGATGTCAATTCCATAGAGTCAGAGTTCCTTTACATATGAACCCGTGATTTTACATGAATTCTGCCTTCGGGTTGAGTGGAGAATCAGAGCCAGCAAACTCAGCGGGAGAGCAATGTTGGGTATTTGCAGTGGGTCGGCAGGCTTGATCTGTAGGCATAAAGCGGATGTTATAAAATTTGACTTTTGCAAAGAGACCGAGTCCAATTGATATGTGATTAGAGAATTGAACAGGATCTGCATTTGACGATCAAGATACTTCAAAGGAAAGTTCAGTATTTGCTGGCAGTCATTATTCTGTCGTTGCAGACGTTGACTGTCTGGCATGATGTTGTTCACCCTTTCCACCCCGCGACTTTGCAGTGTGAACACTATCAAGCCGTCAGCCATACTCCGGTTTCTGGGTTGAGCACACCCCCTGCTCTTTTACTCTTCACAACGTTCTTGATCTTGCTCCTGTCCACAGGTTTCCGGCCTGTTTTATCGCAACCCCATTATGAAAACCGGGCCATTCGTGCCCCACCTTCATTCCAGAGACGCTGATCCAAACCAAAGCGGAAAGATTGTGTCATGACGGATGCAATGGAATCCGCACACATTCTCAACCGCAGTGCCGTTTGGGCTGTTTGATCATGTTATTCGCTCGAAGCCTCATGCGGGACTGTGATCGTCAATGGGGGAAATATGATAAAAACGAAGCATATATTCGTTCTGATGATTGCCGTGTTATTCGCGCCCGTATCAGCATTTTGTACGGAAGAACTCAGTGCATTAAAAGCTGAAATTGAAAATTTGCGGAATGAATATGAACAACGTATCAAAGAACTTGAAGATCGTTTGGCAGAGATGGAAGCCGCGACCAGGGAAGTACCTGCTGAAACGGCAACGGTCGGGACGATACCTGCACCGGTCACAAAGACTACAAACAGTTTTAACCCGGCCATAAGTCTGATCCTGAATGGTCAGTATAACCATTACACCCGCCCTGCAAGTGAGTATACCCTCAGTGGATTTGCTCTCCAGGGTGAAGGCGGGCTCGCCAGGGAAGGGTTCTCTTTGGGTGAAAGTGAAATGACCTTGAGTGCCAGCATCGATCCTCTGTTTTTTGGGCAGGTGACCATGGCATTGGCGGATGAAGGTGGCATCACCGAGGTCAATATCGAAGAGGCATTTATCGAAACAATCGGTCTGAACAATGGTGTCACTGTGCGTGCGGGGCGGTTTTATTCACCAATCGGTTACCTGAACGAAAAGCATGTTCATACATGGAACTTTTCTGATGCGCCACTGATTTATCGAGGCTTGTTTGGTGATCAATTGATCAATGATGGCCTCAAAATCTCCTATCTTCTGCCTACCGATATATTGTTTGAAGTGGGTGCGACAGTGGGCAGTGGAAGCCATTATCCAGGCAGTGGTGAGCACAGTGGAATAGGTGATTGGTTGCTTTATGCCAGAGCCGGTGGAGATATCGGTATCGAAGACAGTTGGCAGCTCGGCCTTGCTCACTGGCGGGCCAACCCTGAGGACAGATCTTTTGGAAATTCAGGCGATGTGGTTTTCAATGGGAGCAGCGATATTACCAGTCTCTCACTGGTTTACAAGTGGGCGGCCAATGGCAATATTCGTGATCACAGTTTTACCTTGCAAAATGAATATTTTTATCAGCATGAAAGCGGCACACTGGATGAAGGAAATCGGTCAAGTGCTTATGATGGAAAGCAATATGGAAGCACGATTGAAGGGATCTATCAGTTTTCACCACGCTGGCGAACCGGGTTTCGCTATGATTGGTTGGGTAGCCGACATCACGCGACCGATCTGCAGTTGCTCAGAAATGCCGCACTGGATTTTTCAGAATTTCATCCACAGCGTTACAGTCTGATGCTGGAATGGTTACCGAGTGAGTTCAGTCGTCTGCGCTTACAACTCAATGAGGACAAATCTTCTCATCTCAGTAACACAGAACTCTTTCTGCAATATACCGTCAGTCTCGGTTCCCATGGCGCACATGCCTATTAATTGAGGAATAAGAAAATGAAAAAATGCATTTTGACACTGACCATGCTGTTGTTGAGTCTCCCGGCTATGGCGGAGCTGAGACTGTTTGCCTGTGAGCCTGAATGGGCTGCATTGAGCAAAGAGCTGGGGGGTGAAAAACTCACGATCTATACCGCCACCTCGGGTCTACAAGATCCTCACTATATCCAAGCACGTCCCAGCCTGATTGCCAAAGCAAGAAGAGCAGATGTGTTGGTTTGTACCGGTGCCGGTTTGGAGTCAGGCTGGCTCCCCTTGTTACAGCGCAAGTCGGGTAACTCGGCAATCCAAGTTGGGGGAAAGGGTTACTTCATGGCCTCTGATTATGTCAAGCTGGCTGAAGTTCCGGTCACTGTGGATCGCAGTCAGGGACATATCCATGCAGCGGGTAATCCGCACATTCAAACCAGCCCGTTGAATATACTCAAGGTTGCCGAAGCGCTTGCCCAGCGTTTACAAGCACTGGACAGGGAGAATAGCGATTACTATAAAAAGCGGTGGGAAGATTTCAATCAAAGCTGGCAAGCCGCAATCGAGCATTGGCAACAGCAGGCCGCACCATTAAAAAATATCGGTATTGTCGTACAGCACGATAATTGGATCTATATGACGCAATGGTTGGGAATGAAAACCGTTGCAATTCTTGAGCCCAAGCCAGGGGTGCCTCCCGGGATCGATGACCTGCAGAATGTGGTCAATCTCTTGAAAACGTCGCCAGCGAAAATGGTCATTCGGGCCGCTTATCAATCTTCACGGGCTTCTGATTGGCTGGCCGAAAAAACCGGTCTGCCTGAAGTCGTACTGCCATTTACTGTCGGTGGTGATAAAGAAAGCAAGGATCTGTTTTCCTTATTTGATAACACGATCAAGCGTTTATTGGGTGCCAATTCATGATCGGATCGGATCTTGAGTTGTCCGTGATCCTGCCCGCCTTGTTGGCAGGTTTTTTGGTGCTTTCCATCCATGTTCCGTTGGGTATTGAAGTGTTGCAACGTGGCATTATTTTTATTGATCTTGCCATTGCCCAGATTGCCGCCTTGGGCGTCATCGCGGCAACTATCTTAGGAGGGGATAACCTTGCTGGCTGGATGATCCAACTCTGCGCGGCTGCAAGTGCGCTCAGTGGCGCACTGCTCATCCACTGGCTGGAAGATCGTTTCACTCATATACTGGAAGCGTTGATCGGCCTGTTATTTGTCCTTGCCGCCAGTGGTGGGCTGATTCTGGCCAGCTATTCACCCCACAGCAATGAGCTGCTCCGCGATTTATTGGTAGGACAAATCTTGTGGGTTACGAAGACCCAACTGCTCTGGGCTGTTGTCCTCTACATACCGCTTTTGATTTTTTGGTTTGGGTTTAATCGGTCACGACGTTCCATGCGCTTTTATGTGATCTTCTCGCTCGCGGTGACCACATCGGTACAACTCGTGGGTATTTATCTGGTCTTCGCCAGTCTGATCCTGCCCGCACTTGCCACTCGCCTGCTGCCTGATCAGAAAATCAGGCTGATCACTGCCTGGTGTATTGGTCTGTTGGGCTATCTGCTGGGATTCGTAGCGTCGAGCGTGTTTGACCTGCCAACTGGTGCGATCACCGTCTGGGCATTGATGCTTGTATCCTTGATCACAAACACGTTGATCAAGAACCCGGGTAGAACGTCAAGGCCACGATGACCCCAACGGTTTGGATTGAGACAATCAACACACCAATCGACTCGCATGAGCCATATCTGCCTATTCCCGGATGATTGGAAAGCGGGTCGATCCGGTGGATTGCTGTGGGAGGACTGGATTCTCAGCCGAGTAAACGCTTCAGGATCCCTTCATAAATGGCGGTCAGTTTTTCCAGATCCTCCACCGCTACACATTCATTGACCTTGTGGATGGTGGCATTGAGTGGACCGAGTTCAATGACTTGTGCACCGGTGGGAGCGATAAAGCGTCCATCGGAGGTGCCCCCCGCTGTGGAGAGCTCGGCTTCATAGCCCATGGTGTCCCTGATCGCTGCCTTGGTGGCTTCGATCAGTTCTCCCGCGGCAGTCAGGAAGGGTTGGCCCGAGCAGCGCCAGGTGATTTCATAATCCAGTTCATGTTTGTCCAGAATGGCGATTAGCCGTTGCTTCAATTCATCCACAGTAACTTCTGTTGAAAACCGAAAGTTACACATCACGTGCTTTTCACCGGGAATGACATTTTCTGCACCGGTGCCCGCCCGGATATTGGAGATCTGGAATGAGGTGGGTGGATAGAATTCATTACCCTCATCCCATACTTCAGTACTCAGATCGAGCAAGGCAGGGACAGCCAGATGGATGGGGTTCCTTGCCAGATGAGGGTACGCAACATGTCCCTGAACACCCTTGAAGACGATATCCGCACTCAGCGAACCCCGCCTGCCGTTCTTGACCACGTCAGCCAGTTTTTTCTCACTGGAAGGTTCACCCACCAGGCACCAGTCGATTTTTTCATTACGCTCCTCCAGGTGTTCGATCACCTTCACTGTACCTTCGGTGGCTGGGCCTTCTTCATCACTGGTGATTAGAAAAGCAATGGAACCACGGGGTTGAGGTTGTTTTTCAAGAAACCGCTCAACAGCGACGATCATAGCGGCGATACTGCTTTTCATATCGGCTGCGCCACGGGCGTAGAGCATGCCATCGCGAATCGCCGGTTCGAAGGGGTCAGAATCCCAGGCATCCAGTGGACCGGTGGGCACCACATCGGTATGTCCGGCAAAGGCGAAGACAGGGCCTTCGTTCCCAAGCCGTGCCCACAGGTTGTCCACTTCACCGAAGCGCAGGTGTTTGCATTGAAAACCCAATGAGGTAAGCCGCGCTGCGAGCAATTGCTGACAGCCCGCATCGTCTGGAGTTACCGAATGTCGGCGGAGTAGTTCAAGTGCAAGATCCAGTGTCTCGTTCATGTTGTTGATTATTTCATGATGGTTTGAATACGGCCAGTAGTTCACGGGCGGTATTCCGGTTATGGATGTCTTGGCTGATGAAACGAGGCACTTCGAAACGGGTGATTCGCGCCCCTTTGTAGAGATTCCGAATTTCTCCGGTATCGTGGTTGGAAATCGCGACATGCACTCCCTGAGAGGCAAGTTCTTTTGCCAGTCTGGCCAGTTCGGCCTGCTGTTCCATACCAAATCCTTCCGCACTGTAACTGGTAAAATTGGCCGTTTTGCTCAACGGCATATAGGGCGGATCGCAATAGACCACGTCTCCTGCTTCAGCTGCCTGCATGGTCTCGGTAAAACTGGAGAGCTGAAAGGTGGCCCGCTGTGACTTTTCGATAAAGGCGAGAATCGCCTGTTCAGGCAATTGCGGTTGTTTATAACGCCCGAAAGGTGAGTTGAAACCACCGGATTTGTTATAGCGGCACAGCCCGTTGTAACAGTGACGGTTGAGATAGATGAAGAGGGCCGCTTTGTGGCGAATGTCCCGGGTCGAGTTAAAATCCTCTCGCAGGGCGTAATAGGTCTCGGCATTGTTGGTTTCTGGCTGGAAAAACTGGCGTACATAATCGATGAAGGATTCTCCTTCCTCATGTAGGGTCTGGTAGAGGTTGATCAGATCGGGATTACTGTCGGCAAGCAGGTAGTGATCATAATCCGTATTCAGGAAAACGGCAGCAGAACCGACAAACGGTTCGATCAGACGTTGTCCAGGTCCCAGCGCCTTGCTGATCCGCTCAACCAGGCGGAATTTACCCCCTGGCCATTTGAGAAAAGGACGTGAAACAGTCAATTCATCTCATCAGGCGTCTTCGCCTGAAGGCTGAGGGCATGGATATCGGTCTCCAGCAGATCAGAAAGTGCGTCATAAACCATTCTGTGTCGCTGAATGAGTGACTTTCCTGCGAACTGATCAGAGACGATCAGGACAGCAAAGTGACCCTTTCCGCTCTTGGCACCGGCATGTCCTGCGTGCAAGTGGCTTTCGTCGCTAATCTCCAACCGATCAGGAGACAGTGCCTTGTTCAGTATATCGCGAATCGCATCTATCCGTTCACTCATGGAGTTATAGATCCACCTTTTTGAAAGGTTTGACGACCACCTTCTGATAGACACCTGCTTCAAGATAAGGATCGGCATCCGCCCAGGCCTTGGCCTCTTCCAGCGAATCGAACTCTGCTACGATCAGGCTGCCAGTGAAACCGGCCTCTCCTGGGTCTTCACTGTCGATCGCTGGATGGGGGCCCACCAGCAATACACGTCCCTCTTCATTGAGTTTCTTCAGTCGCTCAATATGTTTGGGGCGTGTTTTCATGCGTAATTCCAGACTGTTTTCAACGTCTTCACTCATGATCGCGTAGTACATTTCTTCTATTCCTCGTTTGTTTCTTCTTTTACGATTGGCTCAGGTTCTTCAATATAGCGTGACAGATAAATGGCCTGGGCAATGACGAACAGGATCGTCAGACCCAAAATACCGAACAGTTTGAAATTGACCCAGGTTTCAGTCTCGAAGTGATAGGCGACAAACAGATTTGCACAACCCGTGGCAAAGAAAAACAGTGCCCAGGCAAGGTTCAGTTTCGCCCAGACTGGTTCGGGCAGAACGACTTGCTCATCCATCATTCGTTTGATGATATTTTTACTGCCAATGTACTGACTGCCGAGAAAAACTATGGCAAACAGCCAGTTGACCACCGTGGGTTTCCATTTAATGAACCGCTCATCCTGAAACAACAGGGTAGCACCTCCAAGGATCACGATCAGCCCCATGGTGATGAGATGCATTTTTTCTACCTTATGATGCCGGAACCATGACCATGCCACCTGAACAATAGAAACAACGATCGCCACGGAAGTGGCGAGCATGATCCCTTCTTTGGGATCCTCCGGTATCTTGAAAGCGATGAAAAACAGGAGAATGGGTAAAAAATCAAACAGGAATTTCATTCAATATAAAGTTAAACTGTTAACAGGCTGGATTCTAGCTTAAATTGACTCCCCAAACATCTGTTAATGGATATAATCATAACAATATGGGACAGACTTTACATATTCATCCACAAAATCCTCAGTCGCGTCTGATCAATCAGGTGGTTGCTGTCATGCGCAAGGGTGGGGTAGTGGTCTATCCAACTGATTCCTGTTACGCCATTGGTTGTCACATCGGTGACAAGGCCGCGCAGGATCGGATCCGTAAAATCCGCAGACTCGGAGAGGAGCATGACTTTACACTGGTGTGTCGGGATCTGTCAGAGATTTCCCTGTACGCCAAAGTCGACAACAGTGCTTACAAGATCATCAGATCCCTGACTCCGGGACCCTATACCTTTATTCTCAAGGCGACGCGCGAGGTTCCCCGCAGGTTGCAAAACCCGAAACGAAAAACCATCGGTCTGCGGATCCCGGACCATCCTGTGGCGCAGGCGCTGCTGGAGGCCCTAGGTGAACCAATCATGAGTTCTACCCTGCAGTTGCCAGGCGACGATCTGCCGCTGAGTGATCCTGACGAGATACAGGAGCGGTTGGAAAAACAGGTTGATCTGATCATTGATTCTGGAGCCTGTGAACTGGAGCCTACTTCCGTGATCGAACTGATGGGTGATTTCCCTGTCATTAGGCGACGTGGACGGGGTGATGTCAGCCAATTCGAGGACTGAGAACGGTCAACACGATGCAAAGACCTGTCTGCAACAACCATTTTTTAACGATGCAAGGTACGTTGAGTGTAGTGCATGTACCGGCTGTCAATAAAAGATCACACGGGTATGTGAAACAATGTCCCAGATCTTTCTGCTTATCCGATTCCACATAATATGACAGAACTCTCCCTGATCCAGAAAATTATTGTTTGCGTGCCACCGATCCTGCTTGCCGTGACACTGCATGAAGTCGCGCATGGCTGGATGGCCAGAGTCTATGGTGATCATACGGCCGAGATGATGGGGCGTTTGAGCCTCAATCCAATCAAGCACATCGATCCTATGGGTACCATCCTGGTACCCACTCTCATGGCGATCACCACGGGTTTCATCTTCGGGTGGGCAAAACCTGTTCCTGTTGCGTTCAATCGCTTGCGGAATCCAAAAAAAGACATGGCGAAAGTGGCACTGGCAGGTCCGGGCGCCAATCTGGTGATGATGGTTCTATGGGTAGTGCTGCTCAAGATCGCTCTGGTGATGCCGGGTTCGGTGCAATGGGTTTCCATTCCTCTGGCTTATATGTCGGCGGTAGGTGTCTACATCAATTGCATTTTGATGGTACTCAACCTGTTACCACTGCCGCCACTGGATGGCAGCCGTGTTCTTACCTCATGGTTGCCCGCACCGCTGGATATGAAATTCAGCAAGATAGAGCCCTATGGTTTACTGATCCTGCTGGCATTACTGTTTCTCGGTATCCTTGGTAAAATCCTGATGCCGGCGATCGATTTGGTGATGGGGCTGTTTTCCAGCTTTGTAGGAATAAATATTTTGAATATCGTTTATATCTTGTTCACTTAGAGGCAGTTAATTACTATGTCGGCGGTTACCGTTGCCCCTGGAGAGGCAATCAAAGCACAAGGTAAACTTATGTCTTTTGTAGGCTCTTTCCGGTGTCCCGCAACAGTTTTGACCGGTGATGTCAGCAGCCGTTTTATGCAGAGAATGATTTGACTTGGGAGACTTGATACTTGAGCATTAATCCAAACCAGCGTGTCCTTTCTGGCATGCGCCCGACTGGCCAGTTGCATCTGGGGCATTATCACGGAGTTCTCAAAAACTGGATCGAACTTCAGCACCAGTATGAATGTTTCTTCTTTGTCGCAGATTGGCATGCCCTGACAACGGCCTATGAAGATACCAGTATCATCGCTGAGAGTGTATGGGATATGGTCATCGACTGGTTAGCTGCCGGTGTCAATCCAGGTGAGGCCACCTTGTTCATCCAGTCACGGGTTCCAGAACATGCCGAGTTACATCTGCTGCTCTCCATGTGTACTCCGCTGGGTTGGCTGGAAAGGGTCCCCACCTATAAGGATCAGCAGGAGAAATTGAAAGAGAAAGATCTCGCAACGTATGGATTCCTTGGTTATCCCTTGTTGCAATCAGCGGATATTCTCATGTATCGGGCAGGTATGGTGCCGGTGGGTGAAGATCAGGTTGTGCATGTGGAACTGACTCGTGAGGTCGCACGCCGATTCAATCATCTCTATGGAAAGGAAGAGGGATTCGAAGAAAAGGCCGAGGCCGCCGCGAAGAAAATGGGCAAGAAAAATGCCCGGCTCTATTTTGATCTGCGCCGTCAATATCAGGAACAGGGCGATCACGAGTCGCTGGAAAAAGCGCGGGCACTGTTGGAGGCTCAGCAAAACATCAGCATTGGCGACAAGGAGCGCTTATCCGGTTACTTGGAAGGTGGAGGAAAGGTGATTCTGCCAGAACCCGAGGCGTTGCTCACTCCGCAACCAAAAATGCCGGGGTTGGATGGCCAGAAGATGTCCAAATCCTATGGCAATACCATCAGTTTGCGTGAACATCCGGAGTCCGTGACCCAGAAGATCCGTACCATGCCAACGGACCCTGCACGGGTGAAACGGACCGATCCGGGCGATCCGAACAAATGTCCTGTCTGGCAGCTGCACGAAGTCTATTCCTCTGACGAGGTAAAAACATGGGCCAGTGAAGGCTGTCGTTCGGCAGGTATCGGTTGTCTTGATTGCAAGCAACCATTGATCGATGCGATCCTGAAAGAGCAGGAACCGATTCATCAGCGCGCTGATGAATATCTGGAAAATCCCGATGTGGTCAAAAATATCATTCATGAAGGCTGCGAGAAAGCACGGGAAGAAGCACGTGATACAATGGACGAAGTTCGACAGGCCATGGGACTGGTATACAAATAGATGAATAAGGAAGTCACTCCGTCAATCGAGACCGATTCACCGGCGGAACCGAATCCGCGACCGGTACAGGCCGAGATGCCCTTTGCCATCGTTCAGGGTCAGCCGATCACCACACCACCCAAGGATCTGTACATCCCGCCGGAGGCTCTGGAAGTCTTTCTCGAAGCCTTCGAGGGTCCTCTCGATCTTCTTCTCTATCTGATCAAGAAGCAGAACCTGGATATTCTGGATATTCCCATCGCCCGGATCACCAATCAGTATATGACCTATATCGAGATGATGACAGAGATGAAATTCGAACTGGCGGCAGAATATCTGGTCATGGCCGCCATGCTTGCTGAAATCAAATCCCGCATGTTGTTGCCGCGTCCCCAGGAGATGGAAGAAGAGGAAGAAGATCCAAGAGCTGAACTGGTGCGTCGCCTGCAAGAATACGAACGCTATAAAAAGGCCGCAGAAGAGATCGATGAACTGCCCCGTTTGGAGCGAGAGATCAGAACAGTGGTCGTGGACTTTCCCTGGAAGAATCAAGATCGGCCAGAACCTGAAGTTTCTCTCGATGCCATTCTCAAGGCGTTTCGGGATGTGATGACCCGTGTCGAGCTCTACACCAGCCACCAAATCGAGCGAGAACCGTTATCGGTTCGTGAGCGGATGAGTATTGTGCTGGAACTCATCAAAAGTGATGAGTTTATTGAATTCAGCCGTTTGTTCAAACCGGAAGAGGGCAGGGCCGGTGTGGTCGTCTCGTTGTTGGCTATTCTCGAACTGATGAAAGAAACACTGATCGAAATGGTCCAGAACGAACCCGGTGGCGCCATCTATCTGAGAGCAGCCGCATGAGTGAGCCGATCAAGAATATCATTGAGGCCGCCATCATGGTTGCCGATGAACCGTTGAGTATCGATCGCCTGATCGCTCTGTTTAAGGAAGATGGAGGCGAACCTCCGGAACGGCAGGTGATCCGTGATGCCTTGGCAAGTCTGGAGGAGGACTATGCAGAGCGTGGTATCGAGTTGAAGCAGGTGGCCAGCGGCTACCGTATCCAGGCGCGGCAGTCGGTTGCCAAATGGGTCAACCGTCTCTGGACTGAGCGCCCCCCGCGATACACGCGTGCTTTGCTGGAAACACTGGCGATCGTAGCCTACCGTCAGCCCATCACCCGAGGAGAGATCGAGTCAATCCGTGGTGTCAGCGTGAGCAGTAACGTAATCAGGACATTAATGGAGCGGGAATGGATCAAGGTGGCGGGTCATCGTGATGTTCCTGGCCGCCCTGCTGTCTATGCCACGACGCGCAAGTTTCTTGACTATTTCAATCTAAAATCCCTGTCCGAGTTGCCGACGCTGGCAGAACTCCGTAATCTGGATGATATTGCAACCGACCTCTTCGACGAACCATTTCAGGTTATCGAAGGTAAAAAAGAGGAGGCAGATCAGGAAGATGAAGAGCAGAGTGGAAAAGAGACGGGAGCTGAGGGGAACAGTGAAGGACAACCATCGGCTTGATGCGGTTATCCCTGTTTCATTGTTCGATACTGATCCGGATTCAACCAGTGGATCTCCAGTGCAGTTTCCTTACCGATCACGCAATTTTTGAGGCTGCGGGGCATGCGTGATTCGGTTTCCGAAACCGGGATCCGTCCAGCCATGATTTCTGCTTTTTTCTGGGGATAGAGCTGCGGCTGATCTGGTGCAGCATAACCTCGTGGATAAATTGGATTCCCGTTCGGATCATATTTGTCCAGAGCACCGACCGTATGCAGGAATTCGTGAGCAATAACAATATTGTTCTGCCCTTGCTGTTGTTGGGCACCGAAGGCGTTGACATAACCCAGTAGCCCCTTGTTCAAGCCATAGGAATGTGCCAGCCGACGATTGTCCCTTGCCTCATGATAGAGGACAAACATCCGCGTACGCCGCAGGTTGGATTTGTTGTCCGGTGTGTTCTTCCAGGCCCAGTACCGAAATTTTATACTCCAAACAATATTGGCCAGGATCCCGGCGCTGCCTTTAGGTGCGGGCGGAGGGAGTACTCTGATTTCCGGCCCCAGCACTGTTTTGGTTGGTCTGCTCAGGATCAGTCCATATTTTTTTGCCTCCCGCGCCATGAATCGGTCGATCATGGCGAAGTTCTCCGTTTTCAATGAGCGAATATATGCCTCAACAGACGGACTGTTTTCTACATTGATCGGATAGATTGTAATTTCCAGGGTTTTGAACCAGGATCTCGAGGCACGCCGTTGTTCGCAGGTATAGAGTGCTACAATTGCCAGCACAATCAACAAAAACAAAATGCGGATGGTCTTGAAATTCGTTCGGATCATGACTATTTAATGCAAGGAACTTCTGCGTACCATGCAAAAGCCACGCCGTTGTATCAGGAGCTATTAAACGTATCTGCGAATGTCTATTACAACAGGTGGGATAAGCATTGTGTTAACCGGTTCCAAAAGGGGAAATCAGTTGATCAGCTCATTTTTTATAAATTCTCTACTCGTTTCACTTTCGATTTTGATCCATTACGAGATCTTGTATCGTCTTTCTCTTCTTATTCCAAAATTGACCATACGTCCACGTTTCCGTGTTGTGCTTGGCCTGTTTGGAGCCATGTGTGCACATGTAGTGGAAGTCTGGATCTTTGCACTAGGTTATTACTATATGGTCCATATTGGAAAGTTTGGCGATCTCATGGGAAATTTCACAGGCACACTGGCCGATTGTGGATACTTTTCTTTTACTACCTATACTTCGCTGGGTCTGGGGGATATTACCCCCCACGGACATATCCGTTTTCTGGTTGGTCTTGAAGGCCTGACTGGATTTGTCCTGATCACATGGACGGCCTCTTTCATGTTCCTGGAAATGCAGAAGTTCTGGAACCGGAAATAGCGGTATCCTTAATGGCAGCTCCGGAAGCCAATCATGGATCACTCAGCCGGGAAATAGGGTTATGGTTGCTCTGTTTCTATGGCCTTGGAAATATTTTGGGTGCCGGGATTTATGTACTGATCGGAAAGATCGCTGGACACGCCGGTTATTTTACGGTCATTTCTTTTTTTATCGCTGGGCTGGTCGCAAGTTTTACGGCTCTAACCTATGCAGAACTCTCCTCAAGGTTTCCAGTAGCCGCCGGCGCCGCCGTCTATCTTTACGAAGGGTATGGCAAAAAATGGCTTTCTCTTGGTGCGGGATGGGTGATCGCAGCTTCTGGTATGTTATCGGCAGCAACCATCGTCAGGGGCTTTGCCGGCTATACACAATATTTCATTCCTATTGCAGATGAAATTCTGATCACCCTGGCACTCAGCATACTGATTTTTGTTGCCTTGATAGGGGTGACAGAATCTGTCGTTATGGCCGTTGTTTTTACTGTGATCGAACTCATCGGATTAATCCTCATTATTGTGCTGGGTTGTCTGCAAATTGACAGGCTTCCAGAGGTGATTGAATCAATGCCATCCATCATGAATCTTGCCGTATGGTCAGGCATCATTCTTGGGGCTTTTCTGGCGTTTTACGCCTTTATCGGATTTGAGGATATCGTCAATCTGGCCGAAGAAATAAAAAACCCGGAAAGGAATCTACCGCTTGCGATTATTACTGCACTGGGGATTACCACCCTGATCTACGCTCTGGTCGCCTGTTCTGCCATATTGATTGTACCACCGGAACGGTTATCCCAAAGTGATGCCCCGCTTGCTGAAATCTATCAGGTTGCTACGGGGAAAGAGCCGGTGCTGATTACCCTGATCAGTCTGGCCGCAGTTATCAATGGTGCTTTGATCCAGATCATCATGGCCTCAAGAATCCTGTATGGCATGAGTAAACGAGGATGGCTGTCGGCTATGTTTGGGTATGTGCACCCGAAAATGCATACTCCTCTCATGTCTACGCTATTCGTTGGATTGACAATCTTTCTGTTGGCACTGTCTTTTCCTCTTGAGACACTGGCCTCCTATAGTAGTTTTCTGATTTTGATCATCTTCCTGCTGGTCAACATTGCATTGTTGCGTATAAAAAATCAGCCTGCGCCAAACACTGCACTGACATTCCCAAACTGGATCCCAAAAACAGGCGCCTCAGGATCATTGTTGTTGCTGATTGGGCTGGTATTTTTAAGATAACGTTTTGGATGTTCAGTGCTGTGAGAGACTCATCGAGACAACCGTCTCTATCCTGACGCTATCTTTTCATCAAGGTGCATTGTCAGAAAAAGTACAAACGGTTTGAAGAAGAAGTGATTCCAGTCCATCCATCTCCTCCATCGAGATATCCATGACAACGATATCCGGTTGAACCCGTCGATAGAGAGTGTACGCTTGTCGGCCTGAACTGGCTTCTGCAATGACTTCCATACCCGAGAGTGTGAGGAGCAACCGATAGCCTTCCCGGACGGAGAGGTGATCATCGGCGAGCATAATCCTTATGGGTTCTTGTTCGGTTTTCTTTTCTGGGTACAGTGCATCCAAAGGTTCGATCATGATGTGTTCCCTGTTTGAATGATAAGATAAACACCTGAAGGCTGGTGGGACTGAACAGTGAATGTTCCACCCACAGCGAGTACTCGTTCCCTGAGTCCGATGAGACCGAGGCCTCCATTGTGGGTGTCGCTCTCCAGCATACCAATACCGTTATCAGTGAGTTTGAGTAAGGACGATCGGTCCTGATCATTGATAGGAAAAGTCAGCTCTATTGATACTTGGTCGGCTCTAGAATGTCTTACGATGTTGACCAGACCTTCCTGTACAGCGCGGTAATAGAGAAAATTGATGGATTCTGAATGTGTGCGACTGTCTCCACGAATGATGAGTGAACAGTCGATTTCAGGATGAGCCATCTTCCAGTTCGAGACCAGATTCTCCAGAGCAGTTTCAAGACCCAGCTCATCCAGATCCGGGGGGCGTAGAGTTTTCAACAAAGAACGGGTGACAGAATGTAAATATTCGGTACTTTGAATGATCGCATTGCAGGGAAGGCATTGTCCTAGGGCCTCGTTGGCTTTGTCTATTGTTCGGTTCAGCGCACCCACTAAAAAACCGAAAGAGTTTGCCTATCTACTCAAAGTGATCGCAATGGGCCTGAGTACATCATCCAGCAGTTAATTGACTGGGCAAAGACAAAACAGATACCCCTTTGTATTTTCAGCCAGGTAAACCAACACAAAACGCCTATATCGAACGGTTTAACCGTACGGCCAGGCATGAATGGCTTGATCTGCACCTGTTTAAAAGCATTGAACATGCGAAACAACTCGCCACAAAGTGGTTATGGACTTAGAATAATGAACGGCCGCACACGGCCATTGGTGGCGTTCCGCTAAGACAATTGCTGAAGGCAGCATGACCTCTACTTTTAACTTTGGTTATTAATGGGGGATTACAGATGACCAGATCCTTGTTGATCGTGGTAGGCTTTTAGCATTTTTTTCACACCGCCATTTGATAAATCGCTTTATGTACGATTTGTTCAGCTCACTGAAATAAGTTAGCCATTCAGAGAAGTTCAGCAGGAACATCACCCTTTTTGCTTCCCGGCTTTCGTGCGTGTAGTGATGTAGACAGAGGTCAGCAAAACCCTAAACGATCTGGTTAAAGGGGGCCTTTTCATTGATTTTGAGAGGAATTAATGAATGCTCTTAAAATCCCTCGGTGGTAACACCGTTCCGGTTCGAGTCCAGCCCTGGGCACCAATCAAGAGCCGTTCAGACTCCGTTCAGCCTACCGTAGAGAGAATGCTATAGCTGACAAGAATAAAAAAACAGGCTGTCGTAATTCTCTCATGATTGATATGTTTAAAACTCTTACGTTTCCTTACAAGGTGGAATCTCTAAAAGTCAGGAAAAACTTAAGATAGAATCTATAAAAGATTCATAACTATTTGTTAAATAGTATAAAAGTATTTCATTCTTTCACTGCAGAGAATAGAAGAATCAATAATTTGAAGTTAAAATGTAATGTGATATGTGAGAGCCTGGAGTCACACTAAAAAGCATCCGGGAAACAAATAATTGCTGGTTAAAGTGAAATATTATTTGAATATTTTTTACATTAATCTACAATTGCTTTCAGGCCATCATTATTTTGGCTCGATAATTTAATTAACTCATAAAGAAAGGAGGGAGGTTCGAATGTCTTTAAAACCTCGTAAAGCACGCACATTTACAATAAGTGCCTTCGGCATGTTTGCATTGGGGACAAGCATGGTGCAGGCGGATGAAGTCTCATCTCAATTACTGAATATACAGGCACCAATTGCCGCCAGCATTGGCATGGCTACCGGGACTGCGGCCACAGCAACTACACCGGTTGTTGCAGGTGCTGCCATGAATGCAGATCTGTTACCACCTAATGCAACTCCAGGACAATGCTATGCAAGGATCTGGATTCCACCCAAATTCCAGACGACTACAGAAACGGTAGTCACCAAGCCCGCAGGCGAAAAACTGGAAGTTATACCTGCCAAATATGAAACTGTGACAGAAAAGGTGCTTGTCAAAGAGGCCTCCGAGAAACTGATCACCGTACCGGCAGTTTATGAGACAGTGACTGAAAAAGTATTGGTCAAGGATGCGGAAACCCATTGGCATTACGGTCGTAATGGTATAGCTTCTGCCAGGAGCAAGAATGCTCAACATCCAGATAAGTCCTATCTTGATTATGCGCGTTCTCTTGGCATGCCTGAAAATGTAAGTCCAGGACAGTGTTTTGCTGAATATATCCAACCTGCAAAATACGATACCATCACTGAAAAGGTCCTGAAGAAGGAAGCTTCTCAACGAATTGAGGTTATTCCGGCTAAATATGAAACGGTTGAGGAAAAAGTTCTTGTCAGTGAAGCTTCCGAGAAGCTTGTCACCGTGCCACCTGTTTATGAAACAGTGACAGAAAAAGTTCTGGTATCACCTGCCTATACCACGTGGAAGGTTTCTCAATGTTCAGGCGGTGCTTGTTTGCCGAACGAAGTGCCTAACCGGGTACCTGGATCGGTCGATCGCATTGATCAATCAACTGGCGAGGTTATGTGTCTCGTAGAGGTTCCTGCCAAATACAAGACCATTACTAAAAGGGTTCTTAAAACACCAGCTACGACCAAAACTATTTCGATCCCTGCCCAATACAAGGTAGTTAAAGTCCGCAAGTTGGTATCTCCTGCAACTGAAAAAGTTGTCGAAATCCCGGCAACTTATCAAACAGTTACCAAGCAGGTTAAAGTCTCCGATCCTAAAACGCGCTGGTTTCCTGCCGGATCGGCTGAAGCCAAGGCCTTTGGGAAACCCACAGGTAATGCGCTTTGCATGAAAGAGTTACCAGCAGTTTACAAGACAGTTACTCGCCGTGTTCTGAAAACTCCTGCGACGACAAAAACCGTTACCGTCCCAGCGGAATACAAGACAGTTAAGGTTCGAAAAATGGTTACTCCTCCACAGGAACGCCGTATTGAAATCCCGGCCCAGTATGGCAAGGTCACCAAGACCGAGAAGGTCAGTGAAGGCCATATGGAATGGAAACCAGTTCTGTGTCAGGCGGATATGACTGCAGCCAAGATTAGGGAAATCCAGAAGGCACTCAAAGCTGCTGGGGTCTATTATGGCCCGATCGACGGGATCGTCGGCTCTGAAACAATAAGAGCAATGCAGAAATATCAGAAACAAAAAGGATTGACGTCAACCAGGTATATTACAATTGAAACTGTGAAATCACTTGGTGTGACACCGACTCTCTAGGTCGATCAGTCTTTTTTAAATATCGAAGGGCCGTTTCTACGGCCCTTTTTTATTGAGAAGGGCCGTAATTAGGATAATCAGGCACTTTCAGTTTCGATTGATGATTCAGGAATGACGCAATTTCGCCCATTTTCCTTCGCTTTGTAAAGCGCCATATCTGCTCTTTCGATCACGCTTGCAGCAGCTTCTCCTGCTCGATACATGGACATCCCGATTGACAGTGTAATGTTGCCAATATACTCCTGATTATCTGTTCTTCTTAATCTTTGCTTTTGAATGGCCTTTCTGAGGTTTTCTGCGACCGATATCGCACCACCGAAAGGTGTTTCCGGTAGAATAATGGCGAACTCTTCACCACCATAGCGGCAGACCATGTCCTGTCCTTTGAGGTGTTTTTGAAGTGTCTGGGCAACGAAACGAAGCACCTTGTCACCGAGCTGATGGCCATAGGTATCATTAAAGTTTTTGAAGAAGTCGATATCTGCGAGGAGAAAACAGAAAGGTGTCTGTTCTCGCGTTAATTGGTCGATTTTTTCCTCAAAGGCCTGACGGTTTGGAATACCAGTCAGAATATCCGTATTGGCTGCTCTTCGTGCGTCAGACAGCTCCTTCTTTAGTCTTTCGAGTTCTTCTGTGGATTCATCCAGTTTTGCGGTAAGGTTTTGGATATCCTTCTGCATGATGTTCGTTTCTTGGGAGAGGTGTTTCACGACTTCATGCAGATCGATGGAGTTACTATTCCCAAGTTGCTGATCGACTGCGCCCAGGATATCACCATAATGTTGCGCATGTTGAGAAGAGCCTGCAAGCTGGACAGAAAGTGATTCCATGATCGTATTCATGTTCTCATGGAGTTTCTGTGACAATGTATCTTCGTTTTCTAGATGCTCTTTATAAAGCGCCGCAGATTGTTCTTCGCTGATGCTGCCCTTTGTTTTCAATATCTTGTCAATTGTCTTGGTCAGATTTGAATTCTCACCCCGGGCATAGGCATATAAAACAGCATAATGCACAGGATTTGGCGGGATCCCGTTTTTATTGATCAAAGGCAGCACTATCCGCATGTATTCGGAGGCTTGTTCGAAACTTTCGGTGTAGTCCTTCAATTTTATTTAATCCATTTGGTTTGCGAGGGTAAAACTCATCATTTGCAATGAGTAAGGCGGCAGAAAGGGTGGAAACTTGAGGGAAACAGATCGAATTAGACATGGATATATTTTTCGCACACGATACCCACCAAAATCATAGACAGAAATACTGTTTTTGAAGTAGAATCCAGCAAACATCAGAAACGGGACTAATCGCCAGATTAGCTCCCGTTTTTCTGTATCTGAATAATGGATTATTGTGGATTTTCCTGCACATCTATCGGAGTTAAATCTTGACCCAGCAAGCGATTCTTGTCCTCGAAGACGGTAGTGAATTCAGTGGTATCTCCATTGGCATAAGTGGAGCAACTACCGGAGAGGTAGTTTTCAATACCGCCATGACGGGATATCAGGAGATACTGACTGATCCATCCTATTGCCGACAGATTGTGACCTTGACCTATCCCCATATAGGGAATACTGGAACAAATCCCGGCGATGAGGAATCGTCTCAGATCTATGCAAGTGGTCTTGTCATCAGGGATTTACCCATGATCTACAGCAACTGGCGGGCAACTATGTCACTGTCAGAATATCTGAAGAAACATAATATAGTGGGTATTGCTGATATTGACACGCGCCGTTTGACCAGGATCTTGCGTGATAAAGGTGCACAACGCGGGTGTATTCTGGCGGGTGATGAACTGGATCGGGGCAAGGCTAGAATCGCTGCCCAGGAATTCCCGGGTCTCAAAGGCGCTGATCTGGCCAAGACCGTGACAACATCCGAGCTCTATCAGTGGACAGAGGGAGTCTGGGATCAAGCAACCGACAGTCATCACATTCCTTCCGGAAAAACAGAATGGAATGTTGTCGCCTACGATTTTGGCGTGAAAAGAAACATCCTTCGTCTGCTGGTCGAAAGAGGGTGTAAATTGACGGTTGTACCGGCAGAAACTCCAGCCGATGAAGTTCTGGCGATGAATCCGGATGGGGTTTTTCTTTCCAACGGACCGGGCGATCCGGAGCCTTGCGATTATGCGATCGATGCGATCAGGAGGATTCTTGAAACCAGAACACCTGTTTTTGGTATTTGTCTTGGCCATCAGTTGCTATCACTTGCCTGTGGTGCCAAGACAATCAAAATGAAGTTTGGCCATCATGGTGCAAACCATCCAGTGCAAGATCTTGCGTCCGGAAAGGTGATGATCACCAGTCAGAACCATGGTTTTGCTGTCAATGAAGAAACTCTGCCGGCCAATTTGCGTCCCACACACCGATCACTCTTCGATGGTTCTTTACAAGGTGTTCATCATACAGAATACCCCGCGTTTGGCTTCCAGGGGCATCCTGAAGCGAGTCCCGGACCACATGATATCCAGTCTTTGTTCGATCATTTTATCGACCTCATGAAACAGGAAAGGAGCTGATCCAGTAATATGCCCAAACGTACTGATATAAAAAGTATTCTGATTATCGGTGCCGGCCCGATTATTATTGGCCAGGCATGTGAATTCGATTATTCGGGTACTCAGGCATGCAAAGCCTTGAAGGAAGAAGGGTTCCGCGTCATTCTGGTCAACTCCAACCCGGCTACGATAATGACTGATCCCGATATGGCCGATGCCACCTATATCGAGCCTGTTTACTGGCAAAATGTTGCCAATATCATCGAAAAGGAACGTCCGGATGCCCTGTTGCCCACCATGGGTGGCCAGACAGCACTCAATTGTGCGCTCGATCTTGTCCGCGAAGGTGTTCTCGAGAAGTACGGAGTTGAACTGATCGGCGCATCCCAAGAGGCAATCGACAAGGCTGAAGACCGCGAGAAGTTCCGTGAAGCGATGACAAAAATCGGCCTCAAAACCCCGCGTTCTTTCATCGCCCACAGTATGGAAGATGCATACAGAATCCAAGCGGAAATCGGTTTTCCAATTATCATTCGCCCTTCTTTCACAATGGGGGGGACCGGAGGCGGGATCGCCTTCAACAGGGAAGAGTTCGATGCCATCTGTAAACGTGGCCTGGATGCTTCCCCAACCACCGAGATCTTGCTCGAACAGTCCGTTCTTGGCTGGAAAGAGTATGAGATGGAAGTGGTACGAGACCGCAAGGACAACTGTATCATCATTTGCTCGATTGAGAATCTTGATCCCATGGGTGTTCATACCGGTGATTCGATTACTGTCGCACCCGCCCAGACACTGACCGACAAGGAGTATCAAATCATGCGCGATGCCTCCCTTGCAGTCTTGCGCGAGATCGGCGTGGAGACGGGTGGGTCCAATGTCCAGTTTGCTGTCAATCCGGAAAATGGTGACATGATCGTCATTGAAATGAACCCTCGTGTTTCACGATCATCTGCCTTGGCTTCCAAGGCTACCGGCTTCCCGATCGCCAAGGTTGCTGCCAAGCTTGCAGTTGGTTACACGCTGGATGAACTGGAAAACGAAATTACCGGAGGTGAGACACCGGCATCCTTCGAGCCCTCGATCGATTATGTGGTCACCAAGATCCCCCGTTTCACCTTCGAAAAATTCCCTCAGGCAGACAGTCGTCTGACTACACAGATGAAATCTGTGGGAGAGGTCATGGCCATCGGGAGAACGTTTCAGGAATCATTGCAAAAGGCCATCCGGGGTCTGGAAATCGATCGGGATGGACTGGTCCAGGTCATCGAACCTGGAACGGAGGATCCGGAACCAACACTGATCCGAGAATTGCGAGTACCCGGAGCACACCGATTATGGTTTGTTGCCGATGCCTTTCGTTCTGGGATGACACTGGAAGAGGTTTTCGAACATAGCAAGATTGATCCCTGGTTCCTGATCCAGATTTTGGATCTGGTCAATGAAGAATCCCTGGTCAAGGAAGAGGGAATAGAAGGCCTGTCCGGTGGGCGGCTCTGGCAACTGAAACGCAAAGGCTTTGCCGATTCCAGACTTGCGACCTTAACGGGGGTCGATGAGGCCACAGTGCGTGGACTTCGACACCAGTATGGTATTCGTCCGGTATATAAACGGGTCGATACCTGTGCAGCGGAATTCGCTACCAGTACGGCCTATATGTATTCTACCTATGAGGAAGAATGTGAATCGAATCCCACCAATCGCGAAAAGATTATGGTGCTGGGTGGTGGACCAAACCGAATCGGGCAAGGTATCGAATTCGATTATTGTTGTGTGCAGGCTGCTTTTACCATGCGCGACCTTGGTTATGAAACTATTATGGTCAACTGCAATCCCGAGACGGTATCAACGGACTACGATACCTCTGATCGACTCTATTTTGAACCATTAACATTAGAAGATGTTCTTGAGATCATCGAACTCGAAAAACCAAAGGGCATCATCGTTCAGTTCGGTGGTCAGACACCGTTGAAACTGGCCAACGCACTGGATGCTGCTGGTGCACCAATCATCGGTACTACACCAGATTCCATCGATTTGGCCGAAGATCGTGAACGTTTCCAGAAGATGCTACAGGATCTTGGGCTTAGACAACCGGAAAACCGGACTGCGAAAACAGAAGAAGAGGCGGTTCAACTTGCAGCTGAGGTGGGTTATCCACTGGTCGTTAGACCCTCCTATGTGCTGGGAGGCCGGGCGATGGAGATTGTCTATAATGAAAACGATCTGCGCCGTTATATGAGCATGGCCGTTTCCGTTTCCAATGATTCACCGGTGTTACTCGATCGATTTCTTAATCAAGCCGTCGAGGTGGATGTGGATGCCATCTGTGATGGTGAAAACGTCTTGATTGGGGGGATTATGGAACACATCGAAGAAGCTGGTATCCATTCTGGTGATTCGGCCTGCTCACTGCCACCGCATCATCTCAGTGCTGAGATACAAGAAGAAATCAAAAGGCAGACACAGGCCATGGCAAAGGCATTGAATGTGGTTGGATTGATGAATGTGCAGTTTGCTATTCAGGGAGAAGATATCTACGTTCTGGAAGTCAATCCAAGGGCGTCACGAACCGCCCCCTTTGTATCCAAGGCAACCGGGGTTCCTCTGGCAAATATCGCGGCGGCCTGCATGGCTGGCAAGTCTCTGAAAGAACAAGGAATAACCAGAGGGGAAGTGCCTTCCTATTACTCGGTCAAGGAAGCGGTGTTCCCGTTTGTGAAATTTCCCGGAGTCGATCCGCTGCTCGGACCGGAGATGAAATCAACCGGGGAAGTCATGGGTGTGGGAGCGACCTTTGGCGAAGCCTTTGCCAAATCACAACAAGGGGCGGGAATGACACTGCCTACCAGGGGTACTGCGTTCATCAGTGTGCGCAAGAGTGATCGACCCAGAGCAGTTGATGTCGCCCGGCAACTGGAAGAATTGGGTTTCGATTTGATCGCAACCAGTGGTACACGACAAGCGTTGATCGAAGCCGGAATCAAATGTGAGCATGTTAACAAGGTTCTGGAGGGGCAACCTCATATCGTTGATAAGATTAAAAACGATGAAATTAGCTTCATCATCAACACGACCAGTGAGAACAAGCAATCGATCGCCGATTCCTACACGATCAGAGGATCGGCACTGGACCACAAAGTTCCCTATACTACAACCATGGCGGGTGCCTATGCCATGGTTCAGGCAATGAAGGAGGAAGATGTTTTGAGTGTCAATTGTCTACAGACCCTTCATCAGGGGATTGGATCATGAATAAATCTCCAATGACTGCCAAAGGTGCAGAAAAGTTAAAGGAAGAACTCCACACGCTTAAAACCGTTGAGCGTCCAAAAGTGATTCAGGCGATTGCAGAAGCCCGTGAACATGGTGATTTGAAAGAAAATGCCGAATACCATGCGGCCAGGGAGCAACAGAGTTTTATTGAAGGCCGCATTGCCGATATCGAGGCCAAGCTGTCGAATGCCGTTATTATTGATCCTGCTACCATCGATGCCGGTGGCAAGGTTGTCTTTGGTGCTACCGTCAGGCTGTTGCATCTGGAGAATGATACCGAGATCGTCTACCAGATCGTTGGTGAGGACGAGGCGGATATCAATGCCGGTCGAATCTCTGTTCAGTCTCCAATTGCCAGGGCTCTGATTGGTAAGGAAGAAGAAGATATCGTTGAAGTCAAGGCCCCTGGCGGTGTGATCGAATATGAGATCCTGGAGGTCCGTTACGGGTAAGAAGCGTGGCAGCAGTCAGCAGTGGCTCAAGGAGCACGAGTCTGATCAGTATGTACTAGCGGCTCGAAAGGAGGGCTATCGCTCCCGTGCAGCTTTCAAACTGCTTGAAATACAGCAAAAAGACAGACTTATCAGGCCAGGTATGCAGGTCGTTGATTTGGGAGCAGCTCCAGGCGGCTGGACGCAGGTTGCTGCCAGCCTGGTGGGTGAGCAGGGGCATGTCTATGCGCTTGATATTCTTGAGATGGGTCCGATTCATAATGCCACCATTATTCAGGGTGATTTTCTGGAACAATCTGTGCTTGACAGACTCTTAGCGGTACTGGATAAAAAACAGGTTGACCTTGTAATTTCTGATATGTCCCCCAATATAAGTGGTATGAGTGCGATTGATCAGCCAAGGGCGATGGCCTTGGTGGAACTTGCGTTGGACTGTGCAAGTCGAATACTCAAACCAGGGGGAGATTTCCTGACAAAAGTGTTTCAAGGAGAAGGATTTGATGAATTTGTCGAGGAAACCCGGAGACAATTTAAAAAAGTTGTCATAAGGAAACCAAAATCATCTCGCGACCGTTCCAGAGAGGTTTATGTGCTTGGAAGGTCTTTCAATATGTAGTTTAATGCTTTTATAAACTATCCTGGGCAAAGGGGTAGTACTCCCGAGAGGTAAATCAATTCATGAACGATATGGCAAGAAACCTGATCCTGTGGATCGTTATCGCACTTGTACTGATGATGGTCTTCAATAATTTTGATCCACCACAAAGTGCGAATAATGATTTGGGCTATTCCACGTTCATATCAGATGTTAAAAATGGGCAAGTCAAAGAAGTCCTGATTGATAAACAGAACAGTCTTATCATTGGTAAGCGTACCGATGGAAGCCTGTTTCGTGTCTACAATCCAGAAACGGATAATGAGGCCCTGATTGGAACACTGCTTGAACATAATGTAGAGATCAAATCTGCACCTCCAGAGAAAGAAAGCTTTCTTCTCCAGATCTTGATCTCATGGTTTCCAATTCTGCTCTTGATCGGTGTATGGATATTTTTTATGCGCCAGATGCAGGGCGGTGGCGGTGGTCGTGGAGCCATGTCTTTCGGCAAGAGCCGGGCGAGACTCATGGGCGAGGATCAGGTCAAAGTCACCTTCAACGATGTTGCCGGTGTCGAAGAAGCAAAGGAAGAGGTTGTTGAACTTGTTGAATTCCTGCGTGATCCAGGAAAATTCCAGAAACTCGGAGGTAAGATCCCACGTGGTGTATTGCTCGTAGGCTCTCCGGGCACGGGTAAAACACTGCTTGCCAAGGCCATTGCCGGTGAGGCGAAAGTCCCCTTTTTTACCATCTCGGGTTCCGACTTTGTCGAGATGTTTGTGGGTGTCGGTGCTTCTCGTGTCCGTGACATGTTCGAACAGGCCAAAAAGCATGCGCCCTGCATCATTTTTATCGACGAGATCGATGCCGTGGGGCGTCAACGCGGTGCTGGCCTCGGAGGTGGACATGACGAGCGTGAGCAGACCTTGAATCAGTTACTGGTTGAAATGGATGGTTTTGAAGGCAATGAGGGGGTTATCGTCATCGCTGCGACCAACCGTCCGGATGTGCTCGATGCAGCACTGCTGCGTCCTGGACGTTTCGACCGACAGGTAGTCGTCCCATTACCGGACATTCGTGGCCGTGACCAGATCCTTCGGGTGCATATGCGTAAGGTCCCGCTGGGAGATGATGTCAAACCCAGTGTTCTGGCAAGAAGTACACCGGGTTTTTCTGGTGCGGATCTGGCCAATTTGGTTAACGAAGCCTCACTCTTTGCTGCAAGAGCCAACAAAAATCGGGTAACAATGGAAGATTTTGAAAAGGCCAAGGACAAGATCCTCATGGGGGCAGAAAGACGATCCATGGTCATGAGTGAAGATGAAAAGAAACTCACGGCTTACCATGAGGCTGGTCATGCCATTGTCGGCAGGTTGGTGCCATCCCATGACCCGGTCTACAAGGTCAGTATCATCCCTCGAGGAAGAGCCCTGGGTGTCACCATGTTCCTTCCCGAAGAAGATCGGGTCAGTTACAGCAAAGAGCGTCTGGAAAGTCAGATCTCTAGCCTTTATGGTGGCCGGATTGCCGAAGAAATGATCTTTGGCCCAGCGAAGGTAACAACAGGTGCGGCTAACGATATCGAGCGTGCCACGGAGATCGCCAGGAATATGGTAACGAAATGGGGGCTCTCCGATCGATTGGGACCATTGACCTATACAGAAGATGAAGGCGAGGTCTTCCTTGGGCGTTCGGTGACCCAGCATAAACAGGTGTCGGATGGAACAGCTCGCGCCATTGATGAGGAAATACGTCATTATATTGATCGTAACTACCAGCGTGCAGAAAAACTTCTCAAAGAGAATATCGATAAGTTACATCTGATGGCCGATGCGTTGTTGAAATATGAGACCATCGACTCTGAACAGATCGATGACATCATGGAGGGCAAAGTACCCAGGCCCCCGGCAGACTGGTCAGATGACGACAAGGGGACCCCTTCCAACGGTGTTGGAGTTGAAACAGAGGGTACCCAAAAGGGCAAAGGAGATGACCAAATCGGTGATCCCGCAAGTTTGCACTAATTTTCAAGACCTTTATAAATTTAACTTTTTGTTCTGAAAAAGTCGCGTATTATTCTCCTAATAATTCAATCAACCCCATTAAGAGCGGGGTTGATTTTTCCAGGGATCTGCCGCTATGAAGGGAGGCAGTAAGATCAAGCAAGGAGACAACATCTATGTCTGGTAACAGGAAATTCTTTGGCACCGACGGGATAAGAGGAGAGGTTGGTCATTATCCGATAACCCCTGATTTCGTCATGAAACTAGGCTGGGCAGCGGGCCGTGTCCTAGCCGAACAGGGTAATAGCAGGGTTTTGATAGGTAAGGATACGCGGATTTCTGGTTATATGTTTGAATCTGCATTGGAGGCCGGACTTTCTGCTGCTGGGGTTGATATTATGTTGCTGGGTCCCATGCCGACGCCTGGTATTGCCTATCTGACCCGTACATTCCGTGCTCAGGCTGGTATTGTTATCAGTGCATCCCATAACCCTTATCAGGATAATGGTATCAAGTTTTTTTCCAGCAAGGGGCGGAAACTTGGCGATGATATCGAGCTGGCTATTGAGAAAATGATCGATGAACCCATGAAAATAGCCCCATCGCTTGAGCTTGGAAGAGCACACAGGGTAGAGGATGCCGAAGGCCGGTATATCGAATTCTGTAAAAGTACTTTTGGTGTCGGTGCAAACCTGAATGGTCTAAAGATCGTCGTCGATTGTGCCAATGGTGCGACCTACAATATTGCACCCAATGTCTTTTCTGAATTGGGCGCCGATGTAGTGTCTATCGGTGTTATGCCCAATGGTGTCAATATCAATTCTGATTGTGGTGCAACCTGCCCGGAATCGCTGCAGGCAGCAGTGCTTGCGCAGGGAGCTGATTTGGGTATCGCACTCGATGGTGATGGAGACCGTTTGATCATGGTTGATCATCACGGTGAAATCCTCGATGGTGATGAACTTCTGTTCATCATTGCCCGTGAACGTCAGCGCGTGCGCGGTATGAATGGGGCGATTGTAGGCACACTGATGAGCAATCTAGGTCTGGAACATGCGATCCGAACGCTAGGGCTTGATTTCAGACGTGCCAATGTGGGCGATCGCTACATTATGGAAATGTTGCATGAAAATGACTGGACCCTGGGCGGTGAGTCCTCTGGTCACATCATCTGCCTGGATATGACTACAACCGGTGATGGCATCGTTTCTGCACTTCAGGTTCTTGACGCAATGGTCCGATCGGGACAATCGCTCAATACACTGAAATCCGGCATGAACAAATATCCCCAGAAGTTGATCAATGTCAAATTGGAACAGCAGGTTGATGTAAGGGAACTGGATGCTGTCAAAGAGGCAGTCAAGGCGGTAGAAGCAGAACTTGGCAACACCGGTCGGGTCTTGTTGCGGCCATCCGGCACTGAGCCTCTCGTGAGAGTCATGGTGGAAGGACAGGATGACGCTCAAGTGAAGACATTGGCAGAACAGCTGGCTGAAGCAGTCAAGGGTGCCATATCGTCACTCGCGGCTTGAGAGAGTACTCAGCTCCTCCAGGAGGCCAATCTGCGATTCTAAAATGGATTGTGTCCATAGACACAATCCATTTTTTCTTCTTGAGAGGACAAGTCAGGATTCACCCTTGACTGCCTCCTGAACCATTTTTTGTAATTCTCCCTGCTCGTAGAGTTCAAGTACGATATCGCAGCCGCCAACAAGTTCTCCATTGATGAAAAGTTGTGGAAACGTTGGCCAGTCTGAATACTTGGGCAGATTTTCGCGAACTGAAGGCTCTTCGAGCACGTCCACATAGGAAAATTCGACACCACAGTTTTTGAGCGCCTCAACCGTACGAGCAGAAAAGCCACATTGAGGGAATTGCGGGTTGCCCTTCATAAAGAGCACGATAGGCGTATTTTCAACAACTTCTCTGATTTTTTCGATAATGTCCATTTCTAATTCCTGAGTAAAACACTAATATATTACTATTCTAGACGGGATCACGATCAATTTAAACCTTACGTATCAGGATTTCCCCAACCACCACCGCCGGCCGTCATGATACGCAGCCGATCACCCGGTTTTGCCGTAAACTCAGTTTTTGCAGGTAGCGGTTGATTGTTGAGTAAATTGATACCCCTTTTGGCTACACCGCCGCCCAAGAGACTCCATGGTGAGGTAGTGCGGCGTTCGGTCAATAATGTTACGGTCGTTTTCTGTAGGAATTCATATTCCCGGATCAATCCATGTCCACCTGGGTTTTTTCCTAAGCCTGCAGAGTGTTCCCGAATGGAATACGTGTTGATCTTTAAAGGAAAGTTCATTTCCACGACTTCTATCGGTGTATTCAGGGTATTGGTCATATGTGTCTGAATGGCTGAGAACCCTTTGGCTCGGCTGTGTCCACCCATCCCTCCACCCAATGTTTCATAGTATGCCCAGTTGTTTGAACCCATGGCGACATTATTCATGCTGCCGTGACTGGCTGCCGGGATCTGATCAGGGATAGCCTGAGCCAGTGCGCCAAGAATGACATCCACAATCCGTGTACTGGTTTCGACATTGCCGGCAACCACGGCAGCAGGATACTGGGCATTGACAAGGCTCCTCTCGGGTGCCGTGATTGAGATTGAACGGAAGCAGCCATCACAGGCAGGGGTATTGGGTGGCATGAGACAATAAAAAACATAATAGACGGCAGCTACTGTAACCGGTAGAGGACAGTTGATATTCCCCTTAACCTGGGTTGCGGTACCTGAAAAATCCACATGGATTTTGCCATGGTTACACCTGATTTCTGCAGAAATGGGGATTCTGGTCTGACCTTGGCCGTCATCGTCCATCCAGTCTGTATAGTGGAAATTTCCATCAGGTAACTTAGAGAGATGCCTGGATGCAAGTCTTTCTGCATAATCATTAAGGTGTTTCAATGTTGACTGCCAGTTTTTGTTCCCTAGAGTTTCAATTAGTTCATGCAGACGATTGATTCCACAAAGGTTAGCACTGATCTGGGCATTGAAATCACCACGACTTGCGATTGGATTTCTGGAGTTTTTCAGCAGGGTGAACATTGTTTGTTCGCTTAAAATTCCCTGTTCGAGAATTTTTACCGGAGGGATAATGATGCCTTCTTCTTCCAGTGAGGATGAAAGGGGCATGGAACCGGGAGTATCACATCCTGCATCGGCGTGATGAGCACGGTTGGCAACAAAACCACAAAGCCGAGAGTGGTGGAAAAATGGAGCGATGACAGTGATATCAGGCAAATGCGTTCCACCACGGAATGGATCATTCAGAATCATCATATCGCCTTCAGACCATTCAATTGCCTCCGTGATACCCTGCATGGCATAAGCCATACTACCCAGATGGACCGGGATGTGGGCGGCTTGAGCGCATAAACGACCCCGACTATCGAAAATGGCACAGGAATAATCTAGCCGGTCCTTGATGTTGGGGGAGAAAGCTGTACGCCTCAAAATGGCACCCATCTCCTCGCAAATTGAATTGATACGTGATGAAAACAGACTCAGTTCGACCGGATCCATGAGATAATTATAATTCATTAACCCGTTCTCCGGAGATTGTGTATCAATGCCAACACCAAGAATCGAGATTGAATACTGTCGTCAATGCCGTTTCATCTTACGCGCCACCTGGATGGCACAGGAGGTTCTTATGACTCTGGGTGAGGAACTCGGTGAGTTGGCGCTTATTCCTGGCAAGGGAGGAGTGTTTGTGATCCGGCTTGATGGTGAAGAACTCTTTTCTCGGGAAAAAGAAGGCAGGTTTCCAGAGTCAAAAGAGCTCAAGCGCCTGATCCGGGATCGTATTGCGCCAGAGTTGCCGCTGGGTCATAGTGATTACTAAAGTAAGACGCATGTCCAAAGATAGAGGACTGAAGTGGGGTTACTCTTCACGAACGATACGAAAACCGATATGTTTTTCTGACTTGCCTGGCTCCAGTTTATTTCGGCGCGAGACGATCAGAGATTTTGGGGCATTCAGGTAAGATCCTCCGCGGACGACCCTTTCCTTACACCCTTTCGTTATCCAGGCGCTTCCATCTGTCGGAGCACCGTTATAGTCACCGTGGTAGCAGTCTTCGACCCATTCGGCCACATTGCCTGCTGTATCATACAGGCCAAACTGATTGGGTTTGTATGAACCCACATCTTTTGGTCGGGTCGGCTCCAGGGGTACGCCACAGCCGAAGCAGAGAGCATTATCCGTGCCCACCTTGAAACCCCACCAATAGGGTGATTTTGTACCTGCCCTTGCCGCATATTCCCATTCGGCTTCTGTGGGCAGACGATACTGTTTACCGGTCTGTTTAGAAAGCCAGCGAAGATATTTCTGTGCCTGATACCAGGAAATATCCTGTACCGGTTTGTTCCTGTTTGCTTTAGATACGGCTATACCGCTGAATAGTGAATAGTCACCTCGTGTCACTTCCTTGCTACTGATAGCGAATTTTTTCAGAGTGACCTGATGTTTTGGTCTTTCATTGGATGGTGAGGTACTGGAACCCCCTCCCATTGTGAAGGTGCCCGCCGGGATCCATACCATTTCGGGTCCTCTACCGCCCCTGTTCAACGCGTCTTTGAATGCAACTGTTTTATGTTGCAAATTTGATTCGACGGTTGAATCTCTGATGACGGCCTCGTGGCTGTTGATCTTGTCATCTTTTTCAACTGCTGGGTTGCCTGTTTTAGTTGCAATCGCTGGTTCTTCCGTATTATCGATGGTGACGGGGAGGGGGATTCTACCCTCCTTGAAGTACCACCAGCCTGCACCGGCAAGGAGTGCAATCAGAGCAAATGGAACGATCCATCCCGCTGATAACTTCTTGCCAGACTTATGATCGCGATACCTGTTTTCGACAACCTGTTTTCTTGGTTCAGAAGGAGGGGGTGAAGATTGTCGGCTTGCCGTGTTTGCAGGTGCTGGAGTAATTGGTTCCCTAGGCGGTTGTTTTTTCGTGGTTATTTCGACCTGTGCGGAGCTTCTGGCCGTAAGTACATTGATGACGACAACGGTTGTATTGTCCTGCCTTGGCCGTTGCGCATTATCGACATCCGTAAGCAATTGATCGGCCAGACCTTTTGCTGTTTCTGCCTGTATGCACTTGGTCTGGATCTTTTCTTGATCAAGGGTATCGATTCCATCAGAACAGAGCAGAATCTGATCACCCTCTTTTAGGGTTACAGGCTGCTCTGAGCAATCGATGGCAGGGATGGGCTCCCCTGTCAGTGCACTCAGTAACATGTGCCGTGAATAGCCGTTCTCTTCGTTGACCGCATTCCCTTCCGCTGCCATGCGATCAAGATAGCCACCGTAACTGTGATCGGCATTTTTCTTGATAAGTTTGTTGTTCTGGACATGAAAGAGGTGACTGTCACCTACGCTGATCCAGTACAGTTTGTCATTGATACAGAGAGCTGCAACCAAGGTGCATCCCATACCCTTTAGTGCGGAGGTTTCCCTTATCGTCTTCCCAATAGCCTGATTGGCTTCCTCTGTGGCAGCTTTGAGGAGAGATGGGATGGAATCGGATGGATAATGTGTCGTGACATATTTGTTGAACGCCTGGACGGCAAGGTTGCTTGCCACGTTTCCAGCAGCATGACCACCCATCCCGTCTGCAACAATAACCAGCGAGATTTGGCCTTCCTTATCACCGGCCTGTAGATGTGTGATCAGGAAAGAGTCTTCTTGGTAGTCACGGGCACCGTCGATCTGTGCGCCGGAAATTTCGTATTTCAGACTCATTATAGGCAGTAATTCAAATTATAAAGGAAGCTCAATGTCTGTACTCATAAAAAAACCTGTTATCCATGAGTACGAGATGTACATGCAATAAGTTTACCGATCTGGAAACAGGAGAGTGAAAATCTTTTAATTACTTGGTTTATTATAGCGGCATGACTCATAGAGCGTTACTCCAATTGTTAAAAACTGTTATCCCGTGGGCAGGATTCTTCGGAGGGCCGGTTCTTGGATTAATGATTTATCTGTTATTGCCTGAAACCTATCCAGATGCCGAAGGTGGAATTCGTGAATTTACCCACGCCGGTCGTGCGACCACCGCAGTAGCTGTCTGGATGGCTGTCTGGTGGCTGACTGAGGCCATCCCGATTTATATGACTGCACTTCTCCCGGTTATCCTTTTCCCTGTAGTCGGTGCGGTTCCGATCAGAGAGGCCGCTGCACCATATGCCCATTACCTGATTTTCCTTTTCCTCGGTGGTTTCATGATCTCTCTCTCCATGCAGCGCTGGGGACTGCATAAGCGAATCGCACTGAAGACGTTGAAACTGGTTGGAGGTCGTCCTGTCAATATCGTCGCAGGATTCATGATAGCAACAGCGGGACTCAGCATGTGGGTTTCCAATACCGCGACAACGATCATGATGACGCCCATCGCCCTGAGCCTGCTTGCGCTGATTGTCGCGGAAGATGATGAACATCCTGCCCATGTCACCAGAAATTTCTCTCTTTGCCTGCTTCTGGGAATTGCCTATAGTGCTTCGATCGGAGGTATAGGTACATTGATTGGCACACCTCCAAACCTTTTGCTCGCGTCGTATATTAAGGAAGTCTTTGGTCAGGAGATAAGTTTTGTTCTCTGGCTGGGTGTCGGTTTGCCTGTCGTTGTCTTGTTCTTGCCCCTGACCTGGTTGTTACTCACCCGTTGGATCTATCCATTCAAAGGATTGGTCATCGATGGTGCTGGAAATATGGCCGATCGTGAATATGTAAAGTTGGGAGAGATGAACCGGGGTGAAAAACTGACCTTGATCGTATTTTTGTCTGCTGTAGTGGCTTGGATTTTCAGGCCTTTGTTGCAGAAGATCTCTTTCGGGGAATTACACCCATTTGCCGGGCTGACGGATTCCGGTATCGCCATGCTTGCAGCGCTTGCTTTGTTTATTTTGCCAGTTAACTTCAGAAAACGTCGTTTTGTTATGGATTGGGAAAGTTGCAAGGAGTTACCGTGGGGGATCTTGTTGCTTTTTGGTGGTGGTCTCAGCCTCGCCTCTGCGATTGATAAAAACGGGGTAGGGGAGTTTGTTGGCTATCAAGTAGCAGGTTTCACTGGTGTACCTGTCTTCTTGATGATCGTGGCGGTTTGTACCTTGATCATTTTCATGACCGAATTGACCAGCAATATCGCTACAACAGCAACAATGGTCCCGATTCTGGCTGCGATCGGGCCAATGCTGGGTGTCCACCCCTATGCCTTGATTGTTACTGCTGCTGTTGCCGCGAGTTGTGCCTTCATGATGCCGGTGGCAACTGCACCAAACGCGATCGTATTTTCTTCCGGTAGAATCTCCATACCTCAGATGTGCAAGGCGGGATTGATACTGAATCTATTAGGAATTGTATTGATCTCACTTTTGATGTATCTGATCGCATTACCGTTATTAGGTGTGGAATTATTCTGACGGCCAGGACTCAAGCATCTCAGAAAAATTCACAGTAAGGTGTACGAAGGTTAGATCCTTCAGGTGCTTCGTTGTGTATCTCAAAACCCGATCCACTATTTTCTGTGTATTCAGACCTCAATTTGGCTGAGTGTTCCCTTTTGTAATATCTGTATAAAATTTATCCGGGCTTTCGTGGGTTGAAGTATTTGATTTGTAGATCCAGCATGGGCATAGTGCTAAATTGTACTCTTGACAATAATAATCAGGAGGCATCATGGAAAATACATCGGGGTTTGATTTTTCAAGAATCATGGAAGATGCAAAGACAGTGATTACCACACCAGTGCATTTCTACCGAAACATGCCGAAAACAGGTGGTTATGCCGAGCCTGTGGTCTTCGTTATTTCGATCGCTGTCATCGCAACAATCATTTTTATTCTTTCTGCGCTCTTAGGTGGTGGGCACGTGGCTGCTGCGGGGTTGAGTGCGATCATCATCATGCCAATCATGATGTTGATTGGCAGTTTTTTCTCGGCAGCCATTATGTTTGTGATCTGGAAGTTGATGGGATCGCACCATGGTTATGAAACAGCTTATCGATCTGTTGCATGGTCTATGGCGGTATTACCTGTCACAGCAGTACTCTCATTGATACCTTTCTTTGGTGCGGTTATTCCCGTACTTTGGGGGTGTTATCTGATGTGGGTTGCCAGTACGGAAGTACACGGTCTGAACAAACAGACGAGTATGATCGTTTTTGGTGTTCTTGCAATTATTGGCATTATTTTCAATCTCGGTGCAGAACGTTCTGCGAGAGAAATGCAGAGTAGAATGGAGCAGTTCAAACAAGAGACGGGAAAAAGCCTCGAGAATTTGAAAAACATGTCACCGGAGAAGGCTGGCGAGGCATTGGGCGAATTCATGAAGGGGATGAACAAGGCGACAGGAGAAAACTAAAACCTGGTGCAGGGTAAGATTACACGGAAAACACCTGGTCCTTCGAAGAGCGTACTACCAGGGAGGGGAGTATCTTTGATTATCAGGTCTGTTTCCTCTGCACGGAGGATGGATCGGTTTTGAGAAGGTTTCAGCTGTAACCCAGCAGGTCAACTGCGTCCTGCACGGAGTATCTCCAGGGATTACTGCTGGATATTTTCTGTGACAAAGAACACCCCGTCTGTGTAGAGTATTTCTATACCTGCAGTATCATTTATCTTTTCCCTCTCCGATCGACTGTCGTGAGGAACAGGCGGACATCTTCGCTGATCGCACGGTACACAACATCGATTATTGTTCAAGAGTCGCGGTACTGAAATTGGCTGGAGACAGGGGAGTCGGTCGTAATTGAGTGGCATAATCGTCGTTTCCTGGTGATGTTAGTAGCATTAACATCACCATTCGATAGATTGGATGACAGTTTAATTTTAAGACAAGACTAAAGAAACCGACATTTACCTCTCTTTCAACAATAGAGTGCGGTGTCAGCCTACTTCCAGCACCAGAATTGGAAAAGCAAGTGTAAAAATACATATGCTTGTAATCTTGTCATGAGAATCTTCGCAGTGACAGATTAGAATAGGAGGTTGAAGAGACGGCCTGCTGGAAAGGCAGTCTCTGTTGTATCATTCTTTACTTAAGAATGAGATGATGAAATTACCATGCAGAAATATGTAGGTGCCCATGTCAGTGCTTCTGGCGGTGTACAGAATGCTCCTCTCAATGCCCATAGGATCGGCGCGAAGGCATTTGCCCTGTTTCTGAAGAACCAGCGTCAATGGAAGGCGAAACCCTACGATGAAGACACCATTGCGGCATTCAAGGACAACCTCAAACAAGTGGATATACTGCCGGAACATGTGCTGCCACATGATAGCTACCTGATTAACCTGGCTCATCCTGACCCGGAGGCGCATGAAAAGTCGCTGAATGCCTTCATAGATGAAATGACAAGGGCAGAGCAGCTTGGATTGAAACTGTTGAACTTTCACCCTGGGAGTCATCTCAATAAAATCTCGAAAGAGGATGGATTGAAACGGATTGCTGAATCAATCAACGAAGCGCTCGATTTGACAGAGGGGGTTATTGCCGTGATTGAAAACACGGCTGGTCAAGGTACCAATCTGGGTTATCGCTTTGAACATCTTGCCACAATAATTGACCATGTGGATGATAAAACCCGGGTAGGTGTCTGTATCGATACCTGCCATACTTTTGTTGCTGGTTATGATCTCAGGACACCAGAAGCATGTCATCAGACTTTTGCTGAATTCGATGAAATTGTAGGGTTCAAGTATTTACAGGGTGTTCATCTTAATGACGCCAAGCCTGATCTAGGGGCCCGGCTGGATCGTCACGAAAGTCTCGGCAAGGGAAAACTTGGGTGGGAGGTTTTCCGCTATATTATGAACGATGATCGTTTCAACGGTATTCCCATGGTGCTCGAGACAATTGACTCCACTCTATGGCCTGATGAGATCAGGGCACTTTATGCATTGGCAGGAAAAACTTCATAGAGGATACAAGTTGAGTGAGCCTGACGGCTCAATGAGAACACAACCGAATAATTCATGGAAACGCTACTGATGTAGAGTATGTGTCAGCTGTTCCATAAAATTATGATAATTCAGAACTGGTTTTACTGCGTCTATTAGAAAATAACGGGTTACTGTAATTCCTGTCTTAGTCTGACTGATTTTTCTCTAAGGATACCTGGATCAATTGGAGGCTCCTAAATATTTTCCGAAAGTTCCATGGACTCGCTTGAATTGCGCAGGATCATGTTTTTGATCTGTTCCTGCGAATAGTTTCCAAGGGCATCCATTTCTCCAATCAGATCTTTGCGTATTCTCACGGTCAGATTGGCCAGGCTCTCTGCAAGAATTTTTGAATCGTCACGGGAAATCTTGCGATCTCTTGTCCTTGACTCAAGCACCTCCAGAAAGTTCTGAAACTCTTCAAGCACTTCAGGGGAAGAGAAGATTGCCAACCTGTGGGTAATGAAATGCAAGCTAATCATATCCTTGTGTGTCAGATCTGTTGCCTGCGACATCTCCTCTATCTTGTTGATCAGTTCTTCGTAGGTTTTGGTTTTAAGATCAATGAACTTGATACTCTGTTCCTTCTGGATCTCGACTGCTGTCTGTTTATTCAATAGAAGCGCGGTGATTAAAACTGTTGCTACAGTCCCCAGAATAATCAGGACGATTTCCTGAGTAAATGGCATGGTGTCAGTCACACGATAGGCATACCGCAAAAAGGCATAACCACCGATAAAAGTGAAAGCGGTCAATGCCAGAAGAATGGTGTTTTTTGTAATAGTGCTCATTTCTGTTCCCGATATTTTTCTTCTACCACTATCATATCAGTGACCCAGTGTACCGAAAACAGATAAATATTCTCAGGAGGGTTACTCTTTGTATTTCTGATGATGACAGTATTCGGCTTTTTCTGAAACCGACGCTAAGACCAGGAATACAAAAAGCAAATTTACTGATGATATTGCTTAACACCAAAGCAATTCTTGGTTCGCTTCTTCTGCTCTATTGTACGGTAGTGAATGCGGGCTCTGAAATTCTTCAGCTCATGGATGAATATAAACTTTATCAGGAAGCAGGGTCACGTTGTGGTCCTGACCTGGATGCTGCAATCCGATCTGGTCTTGATACATGGCTCAAATGGTCTCTGAATAGAGAAGATGTCCGCTTATGGATTAACTCGGTCAATGCATTCAAATATGCGTATGAGAAAGGATGTCATGATTGGCTGCTTGTCTATCGCTACGGCAATACATTACGTTTGCTGCAACAGAATAAAGAAGCCATTAGGGTATTAAAATCAGCATTGACCGATCTTAAAAAAATTATACAAAAAGATTGATCAATTACGCTTATTCAGGGCTTAGTGATTGCTATACACGAACCGGTGATCATGAGACTGCTGCAAAAAATTACCTTCAGGCACTGGAGTACAAGCCGGACAATCCGGGTATTATGCTGAACATGTCACATAACCTGATTGTTCTTGGCAGATATGAACAGGCAAAAATATGAGTTGCCACGGCCATCAACTCGGGGCATCTGTCGGCTCACGGGAAAAAAGTTGCCAGAGAACAAATGATAAAGATCAAGGCTGGATTAAGAGACTCTGGAATGAAAAGTAAAGAGTAAGAACCACAGATTATCTGGATCTCGTTCATCAGCAACAAATAAGGCCTGACTACAAATTTGTATTCTTTTTATCGGTGAGTTCTATGCTCTATTATATAGGCTCACCTCATAGAGGTTTCTATCTTGGGGTGAGTAGATCAAATCCAGAAAATAAATTAGGGTAGAAAAAGACAAGCCCCGATCTCGTAATATCATCTATCCTTATTCGTTAGATGTATTTGCTTGATAACTTTACTGACTTTTTCTTCATTCCAACAAGTCCAATTAAACCAGAAACCATCAACCAAATGGCTGTTGGGGTTGGAACTGGAGATGCAGAGCGAATATAAACATTCACTCCATTATGTGTATTCTTTAAGAGTTGATGAGTACCAAGTGAATAGTTTGCCTCTCCCCAAACGATTCGCTGATTGGCAATTCCATCGTAATGCCCTCCATCAATAGAAATCCAAGGATCCTCCGGGTATATTGTTCGACTGAGTACATTACCCAATGTGATTCGAAATCACACCATTAATTCCTATTTCGAATGCTAAATTAGGAGAAAAGTCATTTCCTCTTGCATCAATAAGATCACGAAGCGAATTATAATCAGTTATTGCCCATATTGATAAGTCACCAGTTATAAACAATATTTCACGGGCTTGAAATGGAAATTCTCTTGCAAAATCAGCCTTTGCTGCTGTTGGCGAAGGATCAAAAATGCCAAAAGAATAATTTGGTCTCAATTCTCCATTTCCATCAAACATTCCTCCAGTATTTGACATATGGGCAACCAATTCCCAACCACTATCATCTAAGGGGTTAATTGATGTCGCCCTTGAGGCATTTTGAATCAAAATGAAAATTAACAAAGCTATTATTTTTTTCATTTTTTGCTGCCTCCACTTTAGCTATAAACAAAACAGGTCAGTCGCTGATCAATTTGAACACCTAACTACAGAAACGTACCTTACAATGCTTGTTTTTTCTTGGCCCTTATCGTGATGATAGTCAATAAAAAAGTAAATTACCTCAAATGAAAACAGGGTTAATTGTCGTGTTGGAGGATGGTTTTTTGGCTTGTGGAGTCAGGGGCGTTTCCAATACAGTGCTTCTTTCAGTTGGTCAAGATTCATGTTGTGTTCAATACAGTGTGCAAGGCGTTCGATCGCGTTTTCTCTGATGAGGTGATAGTCGATGGGATCAGGTTGCTTCAGTCCTGCCCATTGGAGAAGTGCGGTACAGGCATCGCTGGTTTCAAACAGTCCGTGAATATAGGTGCCGATGATATTTTGATCGGGAGATAGAGCCGATTCTGATCGTTTATCTTTGACAGCCGGCTGGTTTAATGCAGACCCACGGCTCCGTCCTGCACGGATTTCATAACCCTGGACTTCTGCATCGGCAAAGGCGAGTTGTGTCGTGATCCGTTTCAGTTGTTTTTGTTTTTCCAGGGTGGTTTCAAAGTCGAGGTAGCCCAGACCCTTTGCACTACCGGCGTTTCCTTCGAGCCCATGCGGGTCATGGATTTGTCTTCCCAGCATCTGAAAGCCGCCACAGATGCCGAGTAGTTTCCCGCCATAGCGCAGGTGTCGATCGATATGGGGTTTCCAGCCGTGGTCGATCAGAAACTGCAAGTCAGCACGCACACTTTTACTTCCTGGAAGGATGATCAGATCGGCTTGTGGAAGAGTTTGGCCGGCTTTGACATAGAGCAGATTCACGTGTGGGTGCAGCCGGAGCGGATCGAAGTCTGTGTGATTGCTCATGCGTGGCAGGATGGGGACGATGATATTCAGTTTATCCTCTGTCGGATCATTGGATTGCTGTTCGATGGCGACGGAATCTTCCGATTCCAGATGCAGGCCATGAAGGTAGGGCAGGGTACCGAAAACCGGTTTCCCGGTCCTGTTTTCCAGCCAGTCGATCCCCGATTGCAACAGAGTGTGATCGCCCCTAAAGCGATTGATCACCATACCGACGATGCGCTCTCTTTCGGAGTGGTTGAGCAGTTCGAGTGTGCCCACCAGGTGGGCAAAAACGCCACCACGATCAATGTCGGCGATGAGGATCACAGGGCAATCCACCGTTTCGGCAAATCCCATGTTTGCGATATCCCGATCACGGAGGTTGATCTCGGCTGGGCTGCCAGCCCCTTCGACGATGATCAAGTCATACTGATTACACAAGCGATCATAAGCTTCGAGTACGGCTGTCATGGCGGTTTGCTTGTAATTGTGAAAGGTGCGGGCATCCATGGTCGTCACCGCACGACCGTTGAGGATCACCTGGGCACCGATGTCAGTGTTGGGTTTCAGCAAGACTGGGTTGAAGTCTGTGTGAGGCTCCAGTCCGCATGCTTGTGCCTGTACGGCCTGTGCCCGACCGATCTCGCCACCGTCGATGGTGACGGCACTGTTCAGGGCCATATTCTGGGGTTTGAACGGTGCCACTCGAACCCCTTTGTTTTTATAATATCGGCACAGGGCGGTGACCAGCATGCTTTTGCCGGCATCGGAGGTGGTGCCCTGGATCATGAGCGTTTTACAGGATGACATGGTACTCTTGCGCGTTTTTATCAATCCGATCAGTTTAACCGAATGACATTGACAATTGATCTGCTCCGACACGGTGATGTCGCCGGCGGAACCAAGCTGCTGGGACACTATGATGAACCGCTGACCGAGTTGGGTTGGCAACAGTTACGCTCCGTAGTGGATGGCCGGGAACCGCCTTGGACGAAGATCATTACCTCGCCGTTGCAACGTTGTCATTCCTTTGCCCATGAGTTGCATGAACGGTTTGGTCTTGCACTCACCGTGGATGAGCGCTTCCGTGAGATTGGTTTCGGCGAATGGGAAGGGCGGTTGTTCTCTGACCTGTATGCAGGTGAGGACAAGGAACGCATAATGCAGTTCTGGCGTAATCCGCTGGAGAATCCGGCTCCCAGTGGCGAGCCCTATGCCGAATTCGAAGGCCGGGTCTTCTCCGCCTGGGAAGAACTCCTGGGACAATATGTTCCGGATCAGGAACAGCACGTTTTGTTGGTGGCTCACGGTGGGGTGATTCGCGCCATTCTCCGCCATCTGTTGCAATTTCCTATCGAACATTTTTTCCGCATCGATGTACCCTATGCCAGTTTGAGCCGGGTCCGGCAGGAGATGCCGGATTTCCCACGGCTGATCTTTCATTCCGGCTGCTTGTGATCACGCTGTTGCAACTTTATGTAGGCGTACTTCTAGACTGGCGACTGGGCGAGCCACACCGTTTCCATCCCTTGGTGGGGTTTGGCCGGCTGGCCGAGTGCATCGATCGGCAATTTCCGGAAGCGTACCCCTTGCGCAATCGATTCACAGGCCTGATAGCGGTGGGTTTGCCGGTGGGTGTGATTGTTGGTCTCGTATGGATGCTGGATCAGATTCTGGTCTTCGGTACCATTGCCGGAGTGGTTTTATTCTATGGCTGCCTGGGTGCAAAAAGCCTGCTTGAGCATGCCGAACGGGTGATCGACGCCTTGATGAAGGCGGATCTTCCAACAGCACAACAGGCGGTTGGCCGAATGGTGAGCCGGGATGTCCGTGCGTTGGATGAGGTGGGTGTGGCCCGAGCCTGTGTGGAGTCGGTGCTGGAAAACGGTAATGATGCCATCTTCGGAACCATTTTCTGGTTTGCCGTAGCCGGCGCGCCGGGTGCGGTCGCTCATCGGCTGATCAATACCTTGGATTCCATGTGGGGCTATCGCACAGATCGCTATCAACAGTTCGGGTGGGCCGCCGCACGACTGGATGATTTGCTGAACTGGATCCCTGCCCGGTTGTGTGCCGCAACCTATGCATTGCTGGGCGATACAAAAACGGCGCTCGCCTGCTGGAAGAGACAGGCGCCAGCCTGGGAAAGCCCTAACGCCGGACCGGTGATGGCTGCTGGCGCCGGTGCCTTGCAGGTGCGGCTGGGAGGCCCTGATGTCTATCATGGTGAGATCAGATCACGTCCTGTTCTTGGTACCGGCCACGAACCGAGCGTGGAGGCGATTCAGCGTGCCTTGTGGCTGGTGCAGTATGGCATGCTGTTCTGGCTGCTCATCATAGCCTTGATCGTGGTGGGGAGGTTTTTGAGTCATGCCTGAACATGGAGGTCGGCTGATCGTTGCAGCACGGCGGTATTCGATCCCGCTCGATCAGTGGCTCGATCTCTCTACCGGGATCAATCCCAACGGCTGGCCAGTGCCTCCGATCCCGTCCTGGTGCTGGCAGCGTCTGCCCGACCCCGATGACGGCTTGATCGCGGCCGCCAAGGCGTACTATGGTTGTAGATCCCTGTTGCCCGTGGCTGGATCACAGGCGGCGATTCAGTGTCTGCCTCGTTTACGCTCTCCTTGTCGGGTGGCCGTTCAGTATCCGGGGTATTCCGAACATCGGATCGCCTGGCAGCAGCATGGTCATGAGGTGGTTTCGCTCGATTTCGGGGCAATCGTTGAGCGGATCGAAGAACTGGATGTGGTGGTGATCATCAATCCTAACAATCCCACGGGTGAGATTCATCCACCTGAGTGTATGCTCGCCTTACTGGAACAGCTGGAGGGAAGAGGTGGCTGGCTGATCGTGGATGAAGCCTTCATGGACATGACGCCGGATCGGAGTGTGTGCGCTCAGGTGGGGTATCCCGGGCTCATCGTTCTGCGATCGATCGGGAAGTTTTTCGGCCTGGCAGGCCTGCGGCTTGGTTTTGTGTGTGCCTGGTCAGCCTTGTTGCAGGAAATGGCGCGCCTGCAGGGCCCCTGGGCTATCGCTACACCGAGTCGCTGGATTGGGCAGCAGGCCCTGGTTGATCATCAATGGCAAACATGGATGCGTGCTCAGCTCTACAGTCACTCTGAAAAGCTCAATGACTTGCTATACCGCGCACTGGAGATCGATCCGGTGGGCACAGCCCTGTTCAAAACCTGTCGGCTGACAATAGCGAAAGAAGTCCATGAGCACCTGGCTCACCAGGGCATCCTGGTCCGACTGCTCGACGATGAGCGTGGCATTCGTTTTGGACTGCCGGCAGATGAAAAGGCGTTTGTTCGTCTTAAAAAGGCTTTGAGTACCCTCGGACAAAATGTATATAATTGAACACAAACACATCACCAATGGGAGAACCCAATTGCTTAAACTGTCTGGACGTCATCAACTTTTTATTAGCCTATTTTTAATCCTGCTGCTGGCGGTGACCCGAGGGCATCATTTTGCCACCATCGCGCACTTGCCAAGTGCCTCGTATGCCGTCTTTTTTCTCGCCGGTGTTTATGTGAGCCGGAGCTGGATTTTCCCGGCACTGCTGGCGGAGGCGGCCTTCCTCGATTATGCCGCCGTGACCTGGGGGGGGGTCAGTAGTTTTTGTATCTCGCCCGCCTATTTGATGTTGATCCCGGCCTATGGAGCGCTGTGGTTTACTGGCCGCTTGTTTGCAATCCGGTATTACCATGAACACTGGCGCTCACTGATCCCTTTGCTGCTGTTGATGACCGCTGGCTGGTTTGCTGCGGAACTTATGGCCAGTGGTGGTTTTTATTTTCTATCCAGCCGTTTTGCTGAAACCACACTCACAGAGTTTGGTGGTCGTCTGATCAAATACGGCCCGGGTACGCTCTCCAGCCTGACCTTTTATGTTGGCTGTGCGGCGATCATTCATGTCATCTTTATTTCGTTGAAAACTCTCAGACAAGAACATTCCAGACCTGTCTGAGCTAAACGATGGCGCACTGTCCTGCGTTGGTTGTCAGTGCGCCGGCTTCGGGCCAAGGTAAAACCTCCGTCACCGCCGCATTGGCATTCTGGCATCGCCGGCAGGGCCGTCGCGTTCGTATCTTCAAAACCGGTCCCGATTTTCTCGATCCCATGATCTTGGAGCATGCCTCCGGGTCCCCGGTCTATTCGCTCGATCTGTGGATGGTAGGTGAGGAGGCATGTCGGCGGTTGCTTGTCCAAGCGGCGGAGGAGGCCGATCTTATTCTGATCGAAGGCGTCATGGGCTTGTTTGATGGCGATCCCTCGACGGCGGATCTAGCTTGTGTTTTCGGGATCCCCGTGTTGGCAGTGATCGATGCCACGGCGATGGCGCAAACCTTCGGTGCCCTTGTTCATGGACTCAAGACGTACCAGCCCGATCTGCCTTTTTACGGTGTCTTTGCCAACCGGATCGTAGGGGAGACTCATCGGCAGATGCTGGTTGACAGTCTCCCTGAAGGTGTCCCTTTTGTGGGTGCGTTATCAGGACAGGAAAAAGGCGTCTTGCCGGGACGGCATTTAGGTTTGGTTCAGGCAGCGGAAATCGAGGATCTGGACCAGCGGCTTTCGATCCTTGCGGATCATCTGTACTTTACAGACGGGTGTTCCTTGCCCCCTGTGATCCATTTTAATCCCTTCTTATCACAAGTGTCCGATCGGAGGTTGGCTGATGTCAGAATCGCCGTTGCCTGTGATCAGGCTTTTTCCTTTCTCTACCCGGCGAACCTCGATCTGCTGCGTGATCAGGGAGCTGAGCTGATTTTCTTTTCCCCGCTGGAAGATCAGGTGTTACCCCAATGTGACAGTCTGTATCTACCGGGTGGATATCCTGAATTGTTTCTTGCCGAACTGGCCGCCAACACATCCATGAAAGTGTCGATTCGCGCACATCATCAGCAGACCAAACCCATTGTAGCTGAGTGTGGCGGGATGCTCTATTTGTACGAGTCACTCACCGATCAGGCCGGCAATCGCCATGGGATGATCGGGCTCCTGCGGGGGCACGCGGTTATGCAGAGACGTTTGACTGCATTGGCATTGCAGGAAGTCGAATTTCCACAAGGCCGGCTTCGTGGCCACACCTATCACCACTCATTACTGAAGACGGATCTGGCGGCAACATTCCTTGGTGTCGCACCCAAGGGAACCACCCAAGAAGCGGTTTATCAGGTAGGAAGATTGACAGCTTCCTATATCCATTTCTATTTTGGGTCTGCGCCTGCAGTGACGGAGATGCTGTTCAGTCCCCATTATTCTTCATCCAGGTGATTGCCTTGACGACAGGCCAGGGCGAAATCAGCATCAGGCCGAGGCCGATACAGATAGAGATCCAGAGCAGGTTGCTGATGTCCTGGAGGGCGTTTTCCGTGCGGAAAATGAGGAAAATCCCCAAGCTCAGGAGAGCAAGCCCCGCCATGTGGAGGTAAAAGAAAAATCGTGCCATGTCCGCTTGTTAACTGTTTCCCATCAATTTGAACATCAATTTGAAAAAGAATACCCCATTTTCATGGGTGATGTGAACAAACGAAAGGGTGAGCTTCTGTTAGACTGGGTGTAACCCTGACCTGAGCATCGGATCGGGCGTGTTGCTTTATTTATACTCAACGAGGACAGGTGTATGAGCAAAATTTACGGTGAGACCCATCGGGAGTTGCAGAACAGTTTTCAAACCCGCAAACTGGCAGACCGGTTGGAAGAGATCATTGTTGCAGAGGTGATCGATGAGGCTGCAAAAGCCTTTATTGAGTCCCGACCGATGTTCTTTCTATCAACCGTGGATCAGGACGGACAACCGACCGTTTCTTACAAGGGGGGCGCGCCAGGTTTTATTAAGGTCGTGGATGAGCGAACCCTTGCATTCCCATCCTACGATGGCAATGGCATGTTTTATTCCATGGGTAATATCCAGGCAAATCCACGGGTGGGTCTGCTGTTTATCGATTTCGAGGTTCCACACCGGATCCGCTTTCACGGTGAGGCTATTGTTTCCAGCGACGATCCCCTGATGGAGGCCTATGCCGAGGCAGAGCTGATTGTGCGCGTGCAACTCTCCCGAATGTGGGTGAATTGTCCTCGTTATATACATAAATATGAGATCAAGGAGTTATCCCATTACGTGCCTGGGCAGAAGGAGGAAACGCCCCTGGCCGGTTGGAAACGGATCGATTTAATGCAGGATGTGCTGCCACCGAAGGATCAGGGGCGTCCGGAGCAGGAAGGCGGGATTATTAAAATGGAGGAATGGGTTGAGGATGTGCAGAAAGGGAAGGGGTGAGCCTGTCCTGTCTGATTCTCTCCGATTTTGTGCATAGCGCACCTGCCGTCTGCCGGGACGGCAGGTGCGCGTTCGTCTATTTCGATTGATAGCGGACATAGACCATGGCGTTGATCCCGTCCTGGTTATAGGTGTTCACGGTTTGGTATCGCTTGTTTAGCAGGTTGTTGATGTGACCGCTGATTGACCAGTGATCATCGACCGTATAGGTCCCCCGCAGATCCACTGTCGCATATCCGGCTACACGGGTCGTGTTGGCGGTGTCATCGAAGCGGTGATCATAGGCTACGATCGTGGCTCCAAAGTTGAACCGGTCGAAATCTCGGGACAGGTCCAGTCGCAATGAACGACGTGCTCTCCGTGGCAATTGATTGCCCGTGGCCCTATCCTTGGGGCTGATCAGTGCAAGGGCAGTGTTTACCGCCCAGCCCGCCACTTCGGTACCGAATTCCAGTTCTGCACCCTTGATCAGGGCTTCATCAACATTGATCGGTTTAAATTCGAAGGTGACTGGATTGAATTTGAACACAATCAGGTCGTCGATACTGGTCCGGTAGATCCGGGCACTCCAGGAGCCCCATGAATAGTCGCCATCCATACCCAGTTCCCAGGAACGCGAACTTTCCGGTTTGAGATCAGGGTTTCCAAAGTTGGGGAAATAGAGCTCGTTGAAAGATGGACCTTTGAAGGCTGTTCCAAATGAACCGGTCAGGCGGATTCCTCCAAATCTCCCCAAACTAAATCCGGCGCTGCCGGTTTGTTGGCTGCCGAAGGCTTCGTTGTCGTCGTGGCGAAAGGAGGCAACGATGTCGAATTTATCGAAGTTACCGAGATACTGGGCGTAAATTCCCTTGTTGTTACGGGAGTTTTCATCATAGGCCGTGGTCCCGGAAACCTGATCATTCCGATAGTCGAAACCGGCAACGAGTGAATGAAGCGGATTGATTGTGAAGGTGTTCTGCCAGTTGAGATCGAAGCGTTTGGTATCGAAGATATTGGATGGTGAACCTGTATGGTTGAAGCTTTCACTCTCATCCCGGCTTTCACCAATTTTCAGAGAGGACTCCCAGAAACGGGCTGGAGAGACGGTTATCGAAGCACCGACCACCTGATTCATAAAATCGGAATTGGAGCCTGGATCACTGGAGTCAAACTCTGTATTACCTTGGGCTCTCAGAGCAAAGACTTTTGCCCGAAGGCGATCACTGAACTGTTTTCCAATCTGAAAACTCACAGAGGTGTTGTGGTAGCCATCATCGTCCGGTTCATTAACGGCAAAAAAACCGCTGGTTGGTGTTCTGGCGTCAATGCCTCCAGTATTGAAATGTGATACTCCGAGACTGTAAGAAGTATTTCCCGTGACTCCACTGACAGCACCACTCAAATCGTAGGTGGATTCGGACCCTCCACCGATACGAAGTGTGTAACGTGGTGATTCTGAGATTCCCTTACGGGTGAAAATCTGGATGACTCCGCCGATGGCTTCTGAACCGTAAAGGCTGGAATGCGGACCCTTGACGATTTCGACCCGCTCGATTTGATCGATAGGATAATGCTGAAGGCTGGGCGTTCCCAGCGTGGCCGAACCCACTTTGATGCCGTCGATCAAGACCAGAACATGGTCCGAGTTGGTGCCGCGCATGAACAGAGAGGTGGCTTTACCGTAACCACCGTTATTGGTGAGATCAAGTCCGGCTTGGCCTTTAAGCAGTTCCGGCAGATCACTGACCTGCAACCGTTCAATGTCTTCACGCGTGAAGACGATGACCGAATCCGGGAGATGATCGCGATCAACCGTGGTTCTCGTTCCGGTGACTATCATGTCGCCCAGGTTTTGTGTGGGCTCAGCCGAAGTTTGAAAAGCAGGGAGAAGGCTCGCTCCCAGAAAAGCGAACAGAGAAATAGGGGGTCGTTTCATTATTTTCCTCCTGACCAGTTTCCACCCGAAAATGGACAGATTTTGGGTTATACAAACGGAGGAGGGACATGGTTCAAACAGAACAATACCAAAAAACAGGAATCTTCAGCCCGCCCTCCGCGGTTCTTGTTGATTATCCCTGGCAGGTCTCCGGACTCATGAGTGTTTGATCAGGTTATAATTTCTGATCAAGCGGCCGGATCGTCTTCCCATGGAGGTTGTAAGATTTTTTCCACAGTGACATCATGATCCGGTTTGACTCATCTACCGTTGCGGGGGCAGTGTCGGGTTTTGACCGACTTCCCTTTTAACCCTAAATTACGGGGCCATGGGAGGCGTGACTTTAAGACACACGTTAAACAGTGTCAACTCTATGGAGAAAAAATGGATATTGAACTTTTTGAAGAAATTTCCCTGACCATCGGTATTACAGGGATCTGTCTGTACATGCTTTTCATCATTTATAAACTCGCCGAAGAATCAAAAGCAGGAAAATTTGGAACCTTCATTCTGTTTATCGGACTGGGGCTCGGGATATTCGGGTTTGCAGCCAAAAAAGTGATCTCCGTGATCCTTGGGATCTAATCACATCAGTCAGGATTGGTAATTGTAAAGTTCTATTACATGCGTATCACCACACTTCCGCTTGTGACAAAATCACCCTGTTTACAAAATGTAACAACTCGAACGGGTAATAATTTTGACGCGATGGATTGCACTTCTGCTAATGCTGATAGTCATGGCTATTGGCGCCTATACCCTGGCTCCCGAGCTTGAGCAAAGGTTGCATGGACGGGTCGTGCTTGCACTGGCTGATGAAGATTTATCTGAGGTTCGTGTACAGGTACGAGGTCGGGATATCACTCTCTCAGGGCCGGAAGCATTATTACCGGCAGCCAAGGCTGTCGCAAGCAAGGTTCCTGGCATTGGCAAGATCGAGCTCAGGATTGAAGAAAGACCAACAGTCAAGAACCGTCCCGCACATCACCGGCAAAGGACCGGACAGGCAATGTCCGCCATTAAGCAGATAGAACATCCTAAAGGCCCCTGGTGGCCTCCGAAAAAAACGGAACCCGTTCTTCACAGCTCCGAGCTGATCGTTAACAAGATAAACAGAAATCTTGAAGTCAGTGGTACAGTTCCTGATAATCAGGTAAAACAGGCGATTCGAAAAAAGCTGGAGCAGTTCATAAGGATTCCTGAACGTCAGTTCAGGGTCTTTACCCGTGAACAAGAGGAAGAACCGGCTTGGTATTTGCAGGATTTTCCGCTTCTGATCCCTTTTATCCAATGGGTTGAAGAGGGGAGACTGATTTACGAAGGAGACCGAATCTACATCATGGGGATTGTCCCGGATGACAAGGCTCGGAAAGCTTTGGAAATTGCCATAGCCAACACGCCGCCTTCATTCAAAGTCGATGAAAGGCTGGAAATAAAGACAAAACAGAGGGCAGATTTATGATTTATCTGATGGGAGAAATGATGGTCTGGTTTCTGGCCGTTGCCATCCTCGGCATCATTACCGGCTGGCTGTTCACACGTGCTTCATGGAAACGCAAGATTGAAGATGCTGAAGTCGCACTTCTGCGTCAGCTGCACGAGGTGACCAAGCAGCTGGATACCACTCAGCAACAACTCCAGAAAACGTCAGAACGGTTGGAGCAGGAACGTGCTGGAAAGAATAATAACAGTCAGAAAATCGAATCACTGCAGGCAGAACTGGCTCAAGTTAAGGCACGATTCGAAGAAAGAAAACAACAGGTTCTCGATATGACCCAGTCATTTGACGAAGTGCACAAACAGCTACAAGCAAAAGAAGAAGAACTAGAAAGACAGGAACAGGAAAACCAGAAGATTCGCCGTGATTTTGAGGCAATCAAACACAGGCTGTCCGTGTTTCAGTCTGACCTGGATGAGATTGCACAACAGAGCAGTATATTGCGCACTGCTTTTGAAAAGGCACGGCTTGAACTGGTATCCAAGGATAAACGGATCGCAGAGCTTGAATCCATTTCCAGTGAGGGCTTGCAAATGGCCGCGCTGAGTGGCAATGCAGAACCAGAACTTGCGATATCACGTATTGCTCGTCTCCAGACCCGGGTCCAGGAACTGTTCGAGGAAGTTACGCAGAAAGATCGGGAACTCGAAGAGCTGAAAAATGCCATCCCAGCCAACGATCAGCGATCCATAGCCCGTAACATGGAAGATCTGCAAGGTGATAATCTGCAACAGATTTCCGGGATTGGCGAGGCGCTGGAAAAAAAGCTGAATCAGATGGGTATTACCCGATTCAGTGATATCGCCGGCTGGGACGACGGTGACATCGATCGGTTTGATCAAAAACTGGATTTCCACGGCCGGATCCGACGTGAGAATTGGGTCGAACAGGCCCGTCAGCTCAGTAAGTCACATTCAAACCGCTTTCGCGGTCACTGATCGGTCTGGTTGATCATGTGCGTCGCTGTCTTATAGAGCGCTGAGAATAACTGTTCTCTGAAGGCCGTATCCATCGGGGTATCATCCAGTGCCTTTTTCATGCACATCATCCATTGATCTCTTTCCGCGGGGCCGATCGAGAAGGGCAGATGTCGTGCACGCAGCCGGGGATGTCCAAAGGCAGCGATATAGCGATCAGGCCCACCCAGCCAGCCACTCAGGAACATGAAGAGTTTTTCACGGGCACTACGCAGGTCTTTCGGGTGCATTGCACGGATGGTGGCTGCTTCCGGCAGGCTTTCCATATAATCGTAAAAACGATCAACCAGTTCTCTGAGTACTTGTTCTCCGCCCAGACGGTCATAGCTGGAAAGTGGGTGTGGTATGTTCATGGGTGTGTATTAGAACAGAACCGGCAAGGGGTTTAAAGCCCAGTGAGTGGCGAATTAGGCGGCTGTCTCTTCAATGGCTGCTTGATGATTTGGTTCGAGAATTCTGTCGATATCGAAAAGAATCGATTTCGGTTGTTTTTTGTCTGACAAAATCGCCTTGATGTATTTGTCACTGGTCATCAGCGACTGGAAACCAGCTTGTTCCGGGCTGTAGCAATCCTTGATGTTGTAGGTGAGTGCATCATGTACTTCATCGATGAGCAGGGCAAAGGCGGGATTGATGCCATCGCGTGTAACATACAGGAGTATGGGCCGCATCATCTCAGTCAGCTGGGCACGAGCATGGGCAAATAGTGATCGCAGGCGCCGGAGAGTGGTGATGCGCTGAAACTCGAGCTCTTTCAGGGCTTCCTCTGTATCTCCGCGATCCCTCAGGTTCAACAGTTTGTCAGCAAGCGAATGTATCTGTTTATGGGGTTCATCGAAATGTTGCAGGATTTCCTGCAAGGCTTCATTACGGGTCTCGAACTTGTCATACCATTTACCAAAGGCACATTGGTGCGGATCCCGGGCCTTGGTAAACTTTTCACCTGTCGTGATTGATTTTTCAAGCGCATCAATCCAGTCGATATGATCCTGCTCTCGTGTGCTCAGGGTTGTGATCAAATCCTGCTTTGCTTCTGTACCGGATTTGACGCCAATGCGTTTGGCGATATCCACAACGGGTACTACCGTATCCTGGTAATGGATCACACCGATCAGTCCGGGTACCTTTATAGGAAGATCCTGAATATGATCGGTCTCTTTACTCAGGCTGACAACATGCTCAATGGGAATACCATAGAGAGAATCCTCAATATAAAATGTCATCACAGTGATCGTTTTTGTATCTGTACCTGAAGCAGAGGATGCAGGTGTTTGTATTGCCATCGTTAAGTGTCCTGAATTTGTATCGGCTTAGCGAGATATACCAGTTTATCGTATGAATCCCAGAAAAGTTTAGAAAACTCAGTATTCAACTACTCAAAACGATGACCACCATTCCCATTATCAGGGAGATCCCCAGCCCTGATAACAGCGAAGCCAGTAGGCATCGGTAAAACCCATTAAGAATCAATTGCTTCTCACTGTTCATAAATCTTTCCCTCGCTGTTTTCCAGAAAGGCCGCCGGCGGAGGACCGGCGGCAAGTTGCTGGAGGGTGTCTGATCAACGCTTTGCTATATTCTTCTGCTCGAGTCCAATATGAAGGGTAACGCGACGGTCGAAGATATAGTTTTCCTGATCACCTTCTACCGCCATAGCCTTTGATTCACCGAATGCATGGCACTGGATCCGCTCTTCAGGGATACCTGCCTGTTGCAACAGGTTCTGAACCCTTTCCACTCGCTGCTCACTCAGATGCTGGTTGTATTCGGTATTGCCACGTACATCGGCATGACCTTCCATGATGATTTCTGCTTGCGGGAAATTTTGTAAAACCTGGGCCAGATCTATCAGTTGTTGAGTACTGGTTTCAGGAAGAATCGTTTCATCGGAACGGAAATAAACTGTTGTGGTCAGCCCCTTGCGGAGAATCTCTGTAACCGTAGTGCTCTGAAGGTTGTCTAACTGTTGGATGGCATTGGTTAGCTCCATCTCTGTCGCAGAGCGTTCTGCCTCAAGCTTTGTGATCCGGTTCTCTCTTTCAAGAAGTGTGGTATTGAGAACAGCAATTTTGTTGGTTCGTTGTGTATCATGATGCCCAAGCCACGCACCACTTGCTGCACCAAGGATGGCACCGGGAGGTCCTCCGAGGATCGAGCCGATCAGAAGCCCGATCCCAAAACCGCCGGTTTCTTTGTGTGATGCGTATTCCAGGTTTTCCTGGTTGCCGGCGAGTGCAGGTGATGAAGCAGACGCTAATATGATGGCCGCGGGTAAGAGAAATTTACTGATATCTGATTTTTTCATTTGTTGTCTCCTTGTTTTTTATAGGACGGTATGCATTAAAACCCCTTGACCTGGCATCAAATGGCATAAGAAGTGGCAAAATTCTTACGAAATGTGTCAAAACAATGGAAAATGGAGTAAAAGCCGGGAAATTACCCTGATTCGGTGTACATTAAACGGCAGAATTGATCAGGAGCAGTAAGGAATGGCAAGAAGAATTGCTATTGTAGAGGATGAAATTGCCTTACGTGAGAATTACGCTGCGATATTAAAAAAACAGGGTTATGAAGTTGCCTGTTACGGGGATCGCATCGGGGCCTTGAATGTGTTCAGGGAACGATTGCCGGATCTTGTGATCCTCGATATCGGACTCGAAGATGATATGGAGGGAGGGTTTGAACTCTGCCGGGAACTCCGCAGTATGTCACGGACATTGCCGATCATGTTTCTGACAGCACGGGATGGGGACTTCGATACCGTATCAGGGTTGCGTTTGGGTGCTGACGATTACCTGACAAAGGATATCACACTCCCTCAGTTACTGGCGCGGATCAGTGCGTTGTTCCGTCGTGTGGAAGCATTGGGTCAGCCACCGGATGATGCGGATTTGACCGTGGGGTCTTTGTTGATCAATACCAATTGTCTCAGTGTTAGCTGGAAAGAGCAGCCAGTTGATTTGACGTTGACAGAGTTCTGGATCCTGCATTGTCTGGTGCGACGCCCGGGGCATGTCAAAAACCGCGATCAATTGATGCAGGATGCCAATGTGATTGTGGATGACAGTACTATCACATCGCATATCAAACGCATACGCAAGAAATTCCGCAGCCTGGATGACAGTTTTGATTGCATAGAAACCGTCTATGGGATGGGTTACCGCTGGAATGCGAATCCGTGAGTCTGAAATTAGCATAACAAACCCTATCTACCTGTTGCCTCAATTTGAAGTAACGGTACCGGGCATTTGAACCAAATTGACAGGCCCTGGATGAAGAAAACCTTCAAATTCTCGATCCGAAAAAAGCTGTTGCTTCTTTCCATTGCAGTACTAAGCCTGCCCTACGTCGGGTATCAGTATGTTCGTGAAATGGAGCAGTATCTGCGGGATGGTCTGGAAATCTCGCTTGCGGGCACTGCCAGCAGTATTGCCGGTCTGCTGAGTGGGCGCGATGCGCTCTTTCCACAATCTACTAATCGGAGCGATCCTCCCCTGTTCGTTCATGAGATGAAACAGGTTGTCCAGATTGATGGGTATACCGAAGAATGGGACAACTGGTTGGAATGGGCAAATGATCTGACTTCGATTGGAGGATCTGCCAATGCCAGAATCATTCTGGCCGAACGGGAAGGGTATTTTTATGTACTTTGTAAAGTCGATGATGATCGTGTGGTTTATCAAAGGCCAGATCAGCCCTTCACTGGAAAAAGTGATCAGATCGAGTTATTTACGAGGACTTCTGATGGAGAAAAACATCATTATTGGATTGCCCCTGAAGCCCCGGGTCATGTCAGCGCTTATGAACAGAGCATGGTCTGGAATGAAGAGTTGTGGGAGGAAGAACCCGTTCCCCGTTCTGTGACTAATCTCTCAGGTGTCTGGCAGGAATCGGATAGAGGCTACAGCCTTGAGTTGAAGATCCCTTCATATATGGTTGGATCGACCTTTGGCCTGATGATCACCGATGTGGACGATACGGTAACCCGGCGCTTGCAAGGACGGATCAGCACCTTCAACGGTGAAGAACCAAATTCCCTGGTAAGGGCTTCGGATACTATTGGCCGTGTTCTCAATCAATTTAGCCTGACTGATGGGCGGCGTGTCTGGGTGCTGGATATGGCAGGGAATGTTCTTGCCACTTACGGTAGTCTAAAGAAGCCGACAAATCACAAAAATCTTCTGAGTCGGCTCTATACCCTCATTCTACCGGCTGCAAGCACCCGGTTCAAGGACGATTTGGCCGGCGCCTCGCGGCTACAAGGTGAAGATGTTAGTTCTGCGCTCCAGGGTCAGGCAGGTATCCGCTGGCGATCCTCACCGGATGGCAAGGCAGCGATCGTGACAGCAGCACAACCAATCCGTTCCGGTTCACGCACCATCGGTGCCGTCGTAGCGGAGGAGACCACCGGTAATATCCAGACGGTACAACGCAAGGCGATGGCCGATCTCTTTACGCGATCGGTTCTGGTTTTTGTGGGTGTGACGGCAATTTTGTTGTTGTTTGCATCCAGTCTGTCCAGGCGTATCCGCCGTCTCAGCAGAGAGGCTGACGAGGCCATCGACGAGCGGGGACGTGTAGCTCATACTCAGGTGGGCAAACCCTGGCGGGATGAATTGGGCGATCTTGCCAGCCATTATTCCAAAATGCTGGAGAGACTCAAAGAGTACAATGACTATCTCGAAAGTCTGGCGAGTAAACTCTCCCATGAATTGCGGACTCCAATGGCAGTGGTGCAATCCTCACTGGAGAGTCTGCAATTTGCAGAAAATCCGGAAGATGCAGACATTTGCCTTAAACGTGCACAGCAGGGCATCCAGCGATTACAGAAGCTGGTGACGCGTCTGAGCGAAGCTGCACGGTTGGAATCGGCACTGTACAGTTCAGAAATGGAGCCTGTGTGGGTGGATCAGCTGTTGAGGAGCTGCATAGATGGTTATCGTGTTGCAAATCCAGGACAGGAGTTTATCTGCCGATTGGAGACCAAACCCGGGCTCCAACTGCAATGCGTACCGGATCTGATTGTACAAATGCTTGATAAGCTGGTTTCCAATGCCGTAGATTTTGCTCATGCCGGAACACCGATCACGATTTGGGCAAGTGAGCACGATGGAAACCTGAAAATCAAGATCATCAACCTCGGACCCCCTTTACCTGAAGAGCTGCAGAAACAGATTTTTAACTCAATGGTTTCCCGGCGCGACGCCAGGGACAGGAACGAACCACATCTTGGGCTCGGTCTATATATCGCCAATCATATTGCCGAATTTCATGGTGGTGAATTGGAGGCCACAAACCTTGAGAGTAGGGAAGGGGTCTGTTTTACGGTAAGATTACCTTTATATGGATAGACTATTTATTTCACTGGGTGCTTGTTCGGCCTTTCTTGCTGTTGGATTGGGTGCCTTTGGTGCACATGCCCTGCGCGGACGGCTGGATGAACATATGCTGGCTGTCTGGCACACCGCGGTCCAGTATCATCTGATCCACTCAGTGGGGCTGATGCTGACCGGAATTCTTGTCCATCTTTTTTCCGAAACTGGTTTACTGAAACTGGCAGGCTGGTTGTTTGCCTTAGGAATTTTTCTGTTTTCGGGCAGTCTCTATTTGCTGGCAATTTTTGAAATACGAAAACTGGGTATGGTGACACCATTGGGTGGACTTGCCTTTTTGGGCGGCTGGCTGGTGCTGACACTTGGGATGATTAGACAATAAAATGAAGCGATTAGCAGGACTTTTGTTGATGTTGCTGCCAGGAACGCTCCTGGCAGAGTCCTTTCTGCTGCCAGAAAATGGCGATGATGTGATTGGGGCAATCGGTCTGACCACAACACGTCATGAAGATACCCTCTCAGATCTCGCCTGGGCCTATGATCAGGGGTACCGTGAAATTCGCCATGCCAACCCCGGAGTTGATCCCTGGTTACCGGGCGAGGGTACGGAAATTATTATTCCGAGTCGTTATATTCTTCCGGATGCACCGAGAAAGGGTATTGTGATCAATGTGCCCGAGATGCGGCTCTATTACTTTCCTAAGACCAGAGAGAGTGAACCGGCGAGGGTCTATACCTACCCGATCAGTATTGGTCGGCGGGACTGGTCTACCCCGCATGGAGTCACCCGAATCATTTCGAAGATTAAAGATCCTACATGGACACCACCCAAATCGATCAAGAAGGAACATGCAGAACGAGGTGATCCATTGCCGGATGTCGTACCTGCGGGGCCGGACAACCCTTTGGGACAGTTTGCAATGCGCTTGGGGATTCCGGGCTATCTGATCCATGGTACCAACAAGCCTTATGGATTGGGCATGCGGGTGACACACGGCTGTATTCGTCTTTACCCCAAGGATATCAAGGAATTGTTTGAGCAGATTCCTGTAGGGACTCCAGTCAGAATTGTCGACCAACCTTATAAGGCAGGGTGGTTGAAGGGTAAACTCTATATCGAGGCCCACCCTCCACTTGAAGAATCTGACAAGAAAGGATACCAGTTGCTTGTTAATGCCATCAGCAAGGCCTTCGAAAAAGTCGGGAAAGGTAAGGTTGACTGGAATAAAGTCAAGCAAGTCGCACAGGAACATACAGGCATGCCCGTTTTGGTAGGTGTTGCAGCAGCCTCACAGGGAGGCGATTCGGTCAGAATGGTGGATTCAAAGGATATTCCTGAAGGAAGTGAGATTGCCGTCGAAACTGAGCGTCCAGAACAGGAAACCAATGAGAGCGGTCCACCCTCAGCCAGTTTCACGGAATTATTCTGAGCAAAGTCCAGTTTTCAGAAACAGATATAAAAAAGCCGCTCCCAATATCTCGGGAACGGCTTTTTTGTTTTATTGGGTGCTAGCTTATTTGCTCATTGCCCTTGAGAACGCACGATCCAGACGTTCCGAGTTTGCATTACAGCAAGCCTGGGCAGCATCGGCTGCTGATTGGGCATTAGCCGCTGCAGCAGCTGCATCGTTTGCAACACTCAGAGCGTTGTTTGCTGTGTCCTGAGCGGCGCGTGCTTCGGACAGTGCGTTGTTAGCAGTCGCTTCAACAGCTTCGAGTTGTTCAACGGTAACAGAACTACAACCGGCAGCGAGACCGGCGGTCAGAAGGATTGCAGAAAGACGAATTGTTTTTTTCATGTTTATTCTCCTGTTAAAGAAACACAGTCCAAATGGACAAAATATAGTGCTCAAAGCGCATAATGACGCATTTTTTCCAATTCCGCAATCATTGCGAGTCAATTTGTGGCACTAGTTCACAAAAAAGAGGATGATTATCCTTTAACCTCTTGTAAAAATTGACTAAAATTGCTGCGGTAACCCCCCAAATCCGTTTGTTTCCATAATCCATTTGATAATAATAACCGGTTCTTTGTGGTCCTGGTAGTTCCCGGGAAACGTAGCTGTATCTCTGGTGGTTTTTTTCATCGAAGATAAAAGACAGAGGCACAGTGAAAATTTCCTCGACTTCAAACGGGTCCGGGTCAAGGGTAAATCCTGACAAGACCCGGCCGACGATGGGGCTGATGAGAAAGCCGGTATTGGTGGGGTAATCATCGAGCCCACCCATGATCTCTATGAAACGGGATTCGATGCCAACTTCCTCGTGGGTCTCCCTCAGTGCTGTTTCTACTGGAGTCCGATCCTGTTCATCCATCATACCACCGGGGAGGCTCACCTGGCCGGGATGGTGATGGAGGTGTTTCGTTCTTTTGGTCAGTAGAACCGACGTACCATTTTCGGTTTCCAGCAATGGAATAAGTACCGCCGCAGGCTGCAGCTCGGTTTCTCTGTCCTGACAGGTGTATTTACAACTGTTTTCAGGGATCAGTACATTTCTTATGCCCTGATTGACCGGGTGGGAGAGAAGACCCATCGGTTTTTAGTTTCCCCAACCTCCACTAATACCTTTCTTTTTGGGTTTCTTGTATCGTTTATCTTCAATACTGGAAATCATCATTTGGATAGCTCGATCGAAACTGTCGATAGCCTTTTGATCGCAGTAATTGTCGAGCCATTCCATCATTTCCGTCAGCTTCATGCCGCCACTGATGCTATATGTATCGTCTGTGATCGTATTATAGGAGGTCAGGTAACCGCGCAGATAGGCTTTGAAGGGAGCATCTTTTTCCGCAGCCCGGGCCTTGCTGAAACTGTAGCAGGAGGCGCCACCTTCACCCCAGACTGCATAATTTCCGTCCGAATCGGCTGCGAGAGAAAAATTGCTGGCAAGTAATGAGTATGTGAAAAGTGATATTCCTATGAACAGTTTTTTCATGATGTTTCCTTTTGTGTTTTGTCTTGGATGCCTATGTATAGACTGCATTGTTCTCTGAAGTTCTATTTTATCACCCGGAATTGTGTGATTTAACAGTTTTCACGAGACTTTGGGTTCAAACAAGGTGTTTCAGTCCATTGATTAGCCTGTGGATCCCTTTCTCTACCATATCCGCTTCGAGCGCCCCGTAAGAAATGCGGAGATAACATCCATCATCGATGCCGAATGCATCGCCTGGAAGAACAGCAATCCTGTATTTTTCGATCAATTCTCTTACCAGAGTCATGCATTTTTTGTCCGTATCGATTCGCATCAGGATATAGAAGGCACCGTCAGCTGACGGGAAGGTACTGAAATTCCTTATCGACTCCAGCGCGGCAATGACATGTTGGCGTGTTGTATCAATGTCTTCACGTTTTTCAAGACAGTACGCAGAACCGGTTGCGAGAGCAACGATCGCAGCCTTTTGGGCGATCCGGGTGGCACAGATCAGGTTGGTATCCTGGGCCTTAAGGATTGGCGAGTAGAGCGATTTCGGGATTAGCATGTAGCCAATCCGCCAACTGGCAAACCCGTAGGTTTTCGAGAGTGAATAAAGAGAGATGGTGTGACCGTCGGCATTCTTGATTGAGCCAGGGGAGAAGTGTTTTGCTCTGTCGTACGTGAAATATTCATAGGCTTCATCACAGATATGGTAGATACCATGTTCAGCGCAGATTCGATTGATCTCACGCAAAGTTTTTTCTGGATAGACTATCCCTGCCGGGTTGTTGGGGGAGATGGTAACTACCGCACGGGTGCGGGGTGTAATCGCCTTTTCTATCTCTTCCGGGCAGGGCTGAAAATCCGCGCCCGTCTTTACCCCTAACGGTGTACAGTTGACCATGCGTATTGCCATCTCATGATTGAAATAATACGGTGTGGGCAGGATGATCTCATCACCCGGATCGGTGATCGCAAAAAGTGCGTTGAGAAAGGCCATATTGGCACCGGCTGTGACGATGATACGTTTTGATATATCACCGCTTATGTGATTGTCTTTCTGCAGCTTGTTTTCAATAACACTGATCAGTTCAGGGATACCCTGAACAGGGCCATAAAGGTGGTCAGCCGGATCAGAACCGAAGCTACGAATTATCTCCATCGCGGCTAAAGGCGGGCCATAACTAACGACGCCCTGAGCCAGGGAGATGGTTCCAGGCGTATTCTGGATCAGTTGTCCAACCATAGGAATGATGGGCCTCTGTATGGCATCCATGCGGCGAGATGTTCTCATCTTTTATTTCGATCTCCATAGTGGAAAGACTCAATCTCGAGTTCCACATTACCCACTGGTCTTTCCCACCAGACCATGTCACCGGCTTGTTTCCCAAGCAGGGCCTTTCCAAGTGGAGATTTCCAGCTGATTCGACGAGTAGCAGCACAGTGTTCATCTTCTCCAACGAGGGTAAAATCTAACCTCTCGCCATTTTCATCAAGGACGATTACGGTCGCACCAAAACGTATCAGATTATTGGATTGTTGGGCAGGATCCACGATAACAGCATGTTCGATCCGGTTTTTCAACCTCCTCAGATCTCTTTCCACCTGCCTGATCTCGGTTTTTACGGAAAGCTCGTCCTTGTCTTCTTCAAGTCGATTTCTGCGTTGTTTCAACTCGCGGAAGCGTTGTTCCAGTTCTTTGAAACCGGCAGGAGTAATATAGTTAGGTTCTGTGCTCTGCGGCAAATCAGGAAGATTGTCTTCCACCTGATCGCCATCAGGTTCTTTGACAAAAGCGCGGCTCATGGGTCAGGTCAGTTTTCCTTCAGACTCAGCAGTCGTTCAGCCTGATTGAACTGGCTTTTCAGAAAATCCATCTGATCAGCCAGGATCCGGCGGTTGGAGAGGGCCAGGTATTCGGCCCAGTTAGGAACATAGGGTACTGCGAGTAACTGCATGTTGGCCTCTTCAGGTAAACGGTTGCCTTTGCGGGTATTGCAGTTCCTACAAGCCGTGACGACATTGGACCAGCGATCCCGCCCACCCCGGGATACAGGTTTGACGTGATCTCTCGTCAACAGAAAATCTGGGTATTCCTTGCCGCAATACATGCACAGATTTCCATCGCGGAAGAACAATTCCCGATTATTCAGAGGAGGGATTGTCCGGCGAATATATTTGCTGTGGCTGCCTCGTCTGACAGCGATGATGGAGTTGACCGAGATCTGAGAACGAAGACCGGTCAGACGGCAAATACCACCATAGAAGGTGAACATGTTGTTACCTGCCGTCCAGGCGATCATATCCCGGCTATAGAGGTTGACAGCCTCTTCCCATGGGATCCAGGTCATTGGTGTGCCTGAAATATCGAGCCTCAGGATCATTGGTGACGTCATAACTGCTTACCTGATGATATGATCGTTGTTATCTCTGCATTGAGTCCAATCTTCTGAAAAATCCCGTACAGACTGAATCAGAGACGTTTAATTAAAACAACAGGATAACCCATGAGTCAAATCAAAACACTACTGGCGATTATGGAAAAACTCCGTGATCCTGAATCAGGCTGCCCTTGGGATCTCAAACAGACCTACGAAACAATCGTTCCTCATACACTGGAAGAAGTGTATGAAGTGATTGAGGCAATTGAAAACGGGACGACGAATGAACTCTGTGAAGAACTGGGTGACCTGCTCTTTCAGGTGGTCTTCTATGCACAGATTGCTCAGGAAAGGGGGGACTTCAATTTTGCCGATATTGTAGAGGGAATCAGTGAAAAACTGATTCGCCGTCACCCACATGTCTTCGGCGATGCAGAAGTCGATGAAAGTGAACTCCCGGCTGCCTGGAATGCTTTTAAGAAAGAAGAAAGGAAGAAAAAAGGCAAGGGAAGTGAGAGCCTGATGGACAACTTACCTCAAGCTTTACCCGCGCTGGTAAGGGCAAGGAAAATACAAAACAGGGCAGCAAGTGTGGGCTTTGACTGGCAGACCATCGAACCGGTATGGGAAAAGCTTCACGAAGAGATTGAAGAGATCCACGAGGCGGTGAATGAAAACATGGGACTGGACAGAATCGAGGATGAAATCGGTGATCTACTCTGTGTTTGTGTCAACCTCTCTCGTCATTTGGGTGTCGATGCGGAAAAGGCCTTGCGACGTTCAAACAGAAAGTTCGAACGTCGGTTTCGTTATATTGAATCCAGGCTGGATGAACAGGGAAGGACCACTGAAGAGACGACGCTGGAAGAAATGGATGCCCTCTGGGACGAGGCGAAAAGGAGAGAGGGGGATGGGTAGTTCATCGTTTGTACATGGCAGGTCCTCGATCACTTAGGGGTCGATTGCCTATTGTTGCACTTAATGAAATCTCTTTAACTCTGGCTGCCATTCACGGCTTTTCTGTAGAATTTTTTCTTCGTCCAGTGTGGTTAGACGGCCATTGTCAAGCAGATGTTTTCCATCCACCCAAACATCACTGACCTGATCCCGGCTGACAGAATAAACCAGTTGAGAGACGGGATCGTAGATTGGCTGACATTCAATGGTATTCATATGAATGGCTGTGATGTCGGCGTATTTACCAGCTGTAAGGGAACCGATCCGATCATCCAGACCCAATGCCCGCGCACCGTTGAGGGTTGCCATCTTCAGGGCTGAAAAGGCGGGCAGGGCCTCAGCGTTGGCGGCAACACCCTTTGCCAGCAATGCAGCTGTCTGCATTTCTCCGATCATATCCAGATCATTGTTGCTGGCTGCTCCATCGGTACCCAGCGCAATATTGATTCCGCTGTTTTCAAGTGTATGAACAGGGCAGAACCCGCTGGCGAGTTTAAGGTTGGATTGAGGGCAGTGAACGACATTGATACCGTATTTTTTTGCAAGTGAAATGTCCGATTCATCGAGTTGCGTCATGTGAACCGCAACAAGGCGAGGGGATAATAATCCAAGTCTTTCTAAACGTTTGATGGGACGTTCACCAGTGTTATTTACGGACTCTTCTACTTCATGAGCAATTTCATGTAAATGGATGGTAATAGGTACATCAAGCTCTTCGGCATGAACGGCAATTCGCTGCAGGGATTCATCATTGACTGTATAAGGAGCATGTGGGGCAAAGCAGGTATGAATCAGTGGATGATGACGGAAAATATCATGAATCTCCTCTCCTTTATGAAAGTATTCTGCGGTATTTCTGGCCCATGCCGAGGGGAAGTCAATGACGATCATGCCGACCATCGCCCTGATCCCGGCAACGGATGCGACATGAGCAGTTTGATCGGGAAAGAAATACATGTCATTGAAACAGGTGGTACCACACCTGATCATCTCAGCGATAGCGTGACGTGTTCCATCATGCACGAAATCAGCACTGACGACTGTTTGCTCAGCTGGCCAAATATGTTCATTGAGCCAGTTCATCAGGGAACGATCATCGGACAATCCACGAAACAGACTCATTGCAGCATGGGTATGTGTGTTGATGAGCCCCGGGATCAGCAGATGATTGCTGAGCCGATGTGTCTTTTCTGCAGTAAATTTGTTTGCTGCATCGGCAATGGGGAGTAATTCAAGAATATGGCCTTCGTGAATGGCAATGGCGTGATCTTCCAGTACCATATTTTCCGGTTCTACCGGAACGATCCATTTCGCTTCGATCAGAGTGTCTATATTCATCACGTTATTTTTATTTTGCAGGTAGAATACATTGTACGAAAACTGAAAAGGATTTGCCTGTGGTGAACTATAAGCCGTCATTCAAAACCCTTGAATGGGTTGGAAGCGGTCTGCGTCTGCTCGATCAGCGAAAACTCCCCCATAGCGAGGAATACCGTCTGTTGAGGACAATGGAAGAGGTCGAACATGCCATCAGGAAGATGATGGTTCGCGGAGCCCCGGCGATTGGTGTTACCGCCGCCTATGGCGTGGTGTTGGGTTTTCGTACGTATGGTTCCAAATTGAACCTGGATGCCCTGCGTAAGGCCAGGCCAACAGCAATCAACCTTTCCTGGGCAATTGATAGAATGGCCGATGTCCTTGAAAAATATCCCGATGAAGACACCTTGTTGAAAGAGGCGATCAGGATCCATGAAGAGGATCTGGCCAGCAATCTGCACATGGGGGAATTGGGTGCGGGTCTGCTGGAGGAACGAGTGAATGTACTGACTCACTGCAATGCAGGTGCACTGGCAACTTCCGGTTATGGAACAGCACTTGGGGTGATCCGATCAGGTATAGCCCAGGGAAAGATCGACCGGGTCTATGTGAATGAAACGCGCCCTTGGCTCCAGGGATCACGCCTGACTGCCTGGGAGTTGATTCGGGATGATATCCCGGTAACCTTGTTGGTAGAAAGTGCTGCTGCCTGGCTGATGAAGCGGGGAGGTGTGGACTGGATCATCGTTGGTGCTGACCGGATTGCTGCCAATGGTGATGTAGCCAACAAGATTGGAACCTATTCACTGGCACTCGCGGCCAAGGCTCATGAGATCCAGTTTATGGTGGTGGCACCATCTTCCACGGTCGATCTGGATTGCAGTACCGGAGAACAGATCGAGATCGAGTCCAGATCAGAACATGAGGTTCTTGCCTTTAACGAGATACCTGTCGCTGCAGAAGGAGCTGATGCCTGGAACCCTGTATTTGATGTGACGCCCGCCGAGCTAATCACCGCAATTGTTACTGAAAAAGGAGTTATCCAGTTCCCTGAAACACCGGTGGAAAAACTTGGACAAAAGTGGACAGAATAATGGCTTTGCTCACCATGTGCAGGCAACTCTGCTCGGTATTCTGACAGGACTCGTTCCGGGTACTACTTCTAAAGTGTAATAAATCGTTATTGACGGTACAAAGCAAGCCTCTCCTGTTGATTCCGGGAAATTTTACAATGTCAATTTACTCTGACATTTCTTATACTTGATTACATAGTTTTTTAATCAGGGGAACACATGGATTTTGATCTTGCCGAAGTGGCGGGTAGTGATGGAAGTTAGACTAGCAGGAGAAGAATCCAGACCGCTCGTCTGTACCCGATCACCACACATCAGAGACCGAATTCGCCGTCTCATGGCTGCACTTGATTCCGAGATTATAAGTACCAGTGACGGGATCGACGTTCTTCAGCGGTATATCAAGAATCATCCTCAACTCATCATTATTGATCATGACCTCCCCAAGTTGGGAAGTGTCGAACTTCTTAATCGGCTTGCCAAAATCAATGTATCGAAGCGGCAGCAGATGAGGGTTCTCGTGATTTGTAGTGATAACAGTCGGGATACGATTCTTAAAATCATGAAACCCGTCAAAAGTGCAAAAGGCACCCTTCGGTTGAGCATGCTTGTGACGCCTTGGAATGTCCCGGATTTTTACCGGCAAATTATTAACCTCTATCCGGAAGATCTGGCTATCAAGTCGAGAATCGAAAAAACTCTGACAGAATTTCGCAATCGTGAAATTGAAAGCTTGAATGAAACCCGCCTGTTTCTCGGCGTCTCCGAAACAGGTCTTGGCTTACGGGTTGAGGTGGGTGATGACAAGGTGATCTCAAGCACCAGTGTCACGATGGATGACTATGCTAAAAAGATAGAAAGGGCCTTGTTGGCCACTACTGTTGAATATATCCAGTTTAGTCTGTCCTCAACCGCCGATCAGCTTCCAGCGAATGTGGTTGCCCTGATGATGCTCATCAATGGCTTTGCAACTAAACACAAAAAAGAGATCTTGTTTGTCAATATCCCAGAAAATGTGAAAAAACAGATCGAAGATTTCAATTTGACTGGAATCCTCCCATTGGAAAAAGAAGTTCAGTTATTCTGACCGTTTTCATATCGGGACTGGAAAAACAGGCATGACATGCTTTAAGCTATCCTTAATCTCTTGTTGATACCTTTCCAGCTTTACCCAACCTGATGAAATGAAAAAATCTTTCCCCGAACTGTCGGTCCCGTTTGTTGCAGTCATCACGGCTGCCTATATTATTCTGGTCAATAACCATCTGTTCTGGAGCTCACTGTTCACACACATTGATCTTTCCTCAGTTCACTATGTGGGCGTTGTCCTGGCTCTGTACATTGCATTGACCTGTATCGTGAGTCTCTTTTTTCTTGTTTTCAGTCATCGGTTCCTTTTCAAGCCGTTGCTCATCCTCATGCTGGTGCTCACTGCCATCATCAGTTATTTCCAAACCGAATACGGTGTGATTATCAATAAAAGCATGCTGCAGAACGTGATGGAGACGGATTCCCGTGAGGCAATTGAACTCGTGACATTTCCACTGATTTGGCACGTCACGCTTAAAGGAGTAATCCCTGCGCTGCTTATTACATTTATACCTGTTCATTATAAAAGCTTTTTAAGACAATATCTTATGAGTGGTTTTTATGCACTACTCTTAGTGACGATCACAGGCTTGGCTGTTTGGTCCAGTTACAAGGATCTCGCCCTAATCAACCGCGAGCATCAGGAGTTACGTTTCTATATCAATCCAACCTACCCCATTTATTCAGTCTTTAAATATGTCTATGCAAAAGAAGGCAGTGAACTGACAACACCGGTTGAAATTAGTGCAGATGCTCATCAAGTCAAAAAAGGAACGGGTAAGACGGTAACTGTGCTCGTGATCGGTGAGACTGCAAGGGCATCCAATTTTTCATTGAATGGCTACTCGAGAAAGACCAACCCATATCTTGAAAAGGAAAGGGTGATCAGTTTTACCAATGCAT
>Ga0256841_1000191_pt1 | contig 68389 bp, 91 predicted proteins | sample 356308metaG_FD_185971 | JGI IMG/M metagenome (GOLD analysis project Ga0256841, IMG submission 185971) | Hydrothermal vent microbial communities from Mid Atlantic Ridge, Atlantic Ocean - 356-308 | ecosystem: Environmental > Aquatic > Marine > Hydrothermal vents | place: Atlantic Ocean: Mid... | reverse complement strand
CGAGTTTTCGATTAAGAGATTACGAGTTTTCGATTAAGAGATTACGAGTTTTCGATTAAGAGATTACGAGTTTTCGATTAAGAGATTACGAGTTTTCGATTAAGAGATTACGAGTTTTCGATTAAGAGATTACGAGTTTTCGATTAAGAAAAGTGACATCAAGTTGTTGATTTTACAGGCGATGTTACAAAAGTTAAGTATTTTTAAGTATTTTTAAGTATATATTAACAACGACAACGACTAGTATTATTATATTTAATATACTTTGTGTTAAGTGAATATATCTAGTAACTAGAGAAGGGGGGAAGGGGGAGTATCCCCCTCCCCCCTGTACCCCCCCACCCCCTGTCGTCGTCGTTGTTTTTTAAATTTTTTTCTATTTCTTCCTCCAACCCAACACCTGCCAAGCCATCTTGACTTCTCACAAACCACGCTTTACAAAGACTGATTTTTGTCAAATCTTTAGGTTAACCCTACCAAGACACGTTTCTCCCTGCTTTTTTCCTCTTTCTCCGAAAAAAAATTGCCTAACTCCCCATATTAACAAGTAGAGACCAAGAAATTTTTTAAACCTTAGCTCAAGAAGGGAGGTATTGCTATGAAATACACCAAAAATCAAACTTCATCGCCCCGGGATGCACTCGAGTGGTTCCAGAAAGCTGTCTACGAGAAAACAATCGATCCACTCAACCTTAGCCTGGCTAATTGTCCTGAGAGTGTTCTGGACCAGTTAAGCTGCGAGGTCACTCCAGATGGAGAAGAACTTCCAACCCAGGATGCGATCGAAGTCGGCCTTTTTCTCCACCTTAAGTGCAAGGACATAGAGATCAAACAAAAAACCGGCAGGTCCCCCAAGCACATAGATACCAGGTATAGCGAGGTCTATCAGACCATTATAACACTGGTAATCATGGCAAACATGGAGAAACTAAAACGAAAAGGCCTCCTCGACTATCACTACGAAGGGGTCTGGTACGATGGCACCGCCCAACTATTCGTATCGAACCTCAAGCCATATCCTGTTGAGCCGAACCTACTGGAAACACTTAGTAACTTTGTAATGTGAGGTGAGATATATGCGTAACCACAAAAACGAGCTCACAACTCAACTTGCCAGGGCAGAGGTCAACTTCCTCGTTCTCCCCTATTTTTTCCTTGACCGCCAGAGTTCCACGGTGCGCAAGATACAGTACAGGGATGTCCGGATAATTGATGGCGAGACATACGAAGTATTATGGGAGGTGTATCCACATCCGGAATTTGGTATTCCCAGGGACTTCGAAAGACGCTTGCACAGGGCGGTCGAATACATCATCTCACAACTCCAGCGACCTGTGAGAAACCCCATTCGACTAGGTTCCTATGCTAACATTGCACGCATTATGGATGTCCCTTGCACTGGTAAGTTCATCCAGCAATTTAAGACCGGGATCCTCAAGATGATAGCAACCATCATTGTCACGAAAAAGGCTTACTACAACAAGGCCAAGAGGGTCTGGATGGAAGAAGGCTTCCACCTGTACGACAAGGCTGTTTTTACCGGTGAGATCATGGACGACGGCACGGTTGCAGATACAAATTATCTCTACCTCAGCGAACCTTACCTCCAGAACATCAACGCATCTTATGTCAAGCCCATAGATTACGACTTTCTGAGATCCCTGCGGCCAATTGCCTCCAGGTTATACGAAATCCTGGGTGTGAAATTTTACGGCCATTCCAAGTTCATCAAATACCGATATAGTACCCTTTGCAAACTTCTTCCCCTTAAGAGAAGAAAATATTTATCTGCAGCTAAGCAGCAACTCAACCCGGCTCATGAGGAACTTGTGACAAAAGGTTTCTTAAAGTCCTACGAATGGATACACATCCCTGGAGTAGACGATGATTGGTATATCAAGTATATCCCCAACCAGGGATACGGGGAAATTATAGACACTCCTTCAGCTACAGAATCAATCCCGGAACTGACCTCAGAACACGGTAAAGACACGTTTTGTTCTGCCGAGGTCAGGCAACTACTAGAGCTTGTCCCTGGACCGCATCGCTCCAAGAAAACCATCGAGCATATCATTGCCGAGACCTGCGAAAAGTGGGGTTTTGACCGTGTTGCCCGAAATATCAAGTACACCAACAAGCATTGCAGGAACAACTACCGTGCGTTTCTCGCCAAGGCTATCGAAAACGATTGGGGCCTCGAACTCCAGGAAGACGAGGAAGCCAGGAGAGAAGCTCTCAGGAAAAAGGACCAGGAGGCAAGGCGGCAAGAAAAAGAAATCCAACAACTTAGGCGCGTACGGAATTATATCCAGGGTCTTTCCGAGAACGAGAAAGACGAACTCAGACGCCAGGCTATCGCTCGACTCGGTGATGAGCTCAAGGGGAGAGATGAAGCCAGCGCAAAAATGCTCATTCGTTCAGAGATGGAGAAAATTGTGTTGGAGCGGTATGACCTTCTATGTTGCTGACATTATTATGATTGCAACCAATGGAACCAGAAATCACCCTGCTGTTTCGTTCCAAAGTTGCATTCTTTGCGAGTATTTTGGCTCTGGACGCCACACAGTAGGCAGGTCTAAAGCTCGGTTTTGAGCTCTTTCGCAAATTCGTAATCTATGGGCTTTCCCAGCTCCAGCTTATCGAAGAAAGGCTCTTTGTGGGTCATCTTCGAGAGTTCCGCCCCAGTTTTCCCACCCAGGTGGAGGGCAACTTTCCTAAGCACTTCCAGCTCCTCTTCGGTGAAGAGTTTCTGGTCAAATGCCCTGCTTGCGGTAATCCTCTCCTCGATTACTCCTTTTTCCTCGTTTAGCACAACCTCGGTGATTTCTATGTATCCCGTGCCTTCAAGGATCCCGAGGATTGCATTGTAGCTCTCAGGTGCCGGGCCATGAGGAAGTTTTACGTACGGCACATCACTGATGGCTTTTCCCTGCTTCTTGTAAAAGAGAAAATCCGAGTAAAAAAGGAGCTTGTTGAGTTTGGTCTTGTTAATCTTACACATGCACGCAAAAAATAGGATCATATAGACAAGCTTTATTGCGTCGAATGATTTTCCACTAAGACTCGGAAGTCTTTTTATGAAACGGGTAGTTTCATCCTCCCAATCCACATCGTACAATAACACATCAAGAGACACATTGAATACATTAGCAATTTTCAATAGGATCTCAGCAGGAATCCGAGTCTCTCCAACTTCATATTTTTGATACCGCTGAAACGGAATATTCAAAAGCTTCCCAATATCCCGTTGCGACAACCCACGCGAAACCCTGTACTGCTTGATTCTTTCCCCTATGTACTTGTTCAGGTTTTGTTGGATATCAACCATTGAATACCTTCACGCATTTTTTTCTTGACGCAGGGTAAATAAACGTATACATGTCTCTACATCGCAGACGTTCATTCAGACATACAGACACAACTAATTTTTAGCACTCTTGTCATGGATAGGTTCGGTGAAGCAATCAGAGCCTTACAACAATGTCAAGCTCCTTACAACCAAGGACATTGCAACAATAATGCAGGTGACACCGAACACTATACGTAAATGGCTTAAACGTTACAGGGTCCCGATAATCAAGCTCGGGGGGCGAATCTATGTACGCACGCGCGATTTCCACAAATTTCTCAAGGATAATACAACTATTCCTAGATAGCACACTTCTATGGGGACGTCTACCCTATATGTGTGCGTCCATGTGCTTCCGTGTACCTCAGATGTGCTTCCGTGTACCTCGGATATGCTTCCGTGTGCATATATGTGCGTATGTGTGCTTCCGTGTACTTTTCATATCATACATAACTACTTGGTTTGATTATAAAAAGTCAAATATTTGTCATAGACAAGCGAATAAGATTCTGCTAAAAACTTCCCGCTCCTGGGGAAAAAATTGTTCTCTCTCTCATATTTATTTCATAGAGCAGACTGTTTGGAGGGGTTCATTATGTCTGGGAGTCACAGTTTAAAAAACGCTAATGGTCTTGAGTACTTAGCCATCAAAGAAAAACTTTCATCGCTTCCCCTTTCCGAGGAAGAAAAAGCGTACCTCGCGCTGAGAGCCTACGAGCAACGAGCACGTCGCACAATTTCTCTAAGAGATATCATAATTCGCATTTACAGGGAGCGAGTACGGCTGGGACTGTCCACCGATACCAGGGACATAGTAGAGGCAGTCGAAGGAGCTGTGACACTTCGCTACGTCCAGATGGTTTTGAAACCTTTACGAGACGCTGAAAGGAAAAAGCTCCACGAAAAAATAGTTGAGCTACGCAAAAAAGGCTTCACCCAGCAAAAGATCGCAGACGAAGTCGGCCTCAGCCAACCGGCCGTAGCGAAAATACTCTCGAAGACAGGTAATAGCACCAATTCCAACGAGAGACTAGAGCGTAACAAGCAAATATTCGCCCTGCGTGACCAGGGCCTCACTCAGGAACAAATCGCCAAAAAGGTGGGGATTAGCCGACAGGCCGTAGCAAAAATACTCGCAAAGAATGCAACTTTGGAACGAAACAGCAGGGTGATTTCTGGTTCCATTGGTTGCAATCATAATAATGTCAGCAACATACAGAAACACAAAAGAGGAGGGTTTTAACATGTTCAAGAGTGTCGAAATTCCAGTAGAACTAATCGACGTGGTTGAGGAAGTACCGGTGCTCTCGCCAAATCCTGCCCAGGTTACATTTCTAGCGGAACTTATCGAGTCCGGCGAGGAGTTGCAGCCAATTTTTGTCTTTCCAAAAGGAGATCGCTACATCCTCGTGGACGGAATCAATCGCCTGGAAGCACACAAGCTCAAGGGCATTTCTACAATCAAGGCAACCCTTGTTGACCTTGCCGATGTCTCTCTGGATGAGATCATTTTTCTCCCGGAGATATATCCAAGACACAAGGTCAACCAGGACCGCGTAGAGTTCTTCGCAGAGCTTATGCGCTGTGGTCAGAAATTTCCACTTATCTTCACGACTAAATCGGAAGACGGCTTCGTTTTGCTTGATGGGAAACACCGCCTGGATGCCTTTCGCAAAGCAGGTATCACAACTATCAAGATCTGCGTTTTAGATAATCCAGAAGAACCCTGGCTTCTGACCTACACGGCATTCAATCTCTACGGCGCTACTCCATACTCGACTAAGGAAATTCATAGTCTAATTACCAATGCTTTTGAAAGAGGGCTCGGTGCAAGAGAAATAGCCGAACAGCTTAATTTTCCCATTAGCTACATACACAGGGTGATTGAGAACGACGACATCTAAGCCAATGGCTGATAGGAAGAAGGGAGGAGAAATATGTCACAGCCAGTACGCCTAGCTCTGAAAAACATCCTTTGGATTCCTGAGATTTACCCCAGAAGCGAGGTTAACCAAGAACGAATTGCTTGGTTCATTGACTTGATGAGCACAGGCAAGCATTTCCCGGCCATCAAGGTAACCGAATACGATGGTGAACCACTCATCTTTGATGTCGATGAGGATACCATCCGCGACCTTAAGAGTGGAGAGAAATATGTCCTGCTTGATGGCAAGCATAGAGTAGAAGCCTACAAGATGCTTGGTAAAGAGTGGATCGAGGCATACTTTTTCAATACTCCCTCTATTCAGTGGGACTTCGCCTCGGCAAGGTTCAACGCCGAAGGGCCACTCAACCTCGTCCCTGGTGAATGGAAAAAGTTGATTATCAGGGGCTATCACCGCCGAATTAAGGCTGGAAGACCAGCGAGTCCCAAGGATATAGCTGAGGAAATCGGAGGGGCTGTGACAATTGATTACATCAGAAGGGTACTGAAACCCTTTCGAGACCCTGAAAAGAAAAAACTACGGGAAAAGATAGTTGAGCTCTACAAGGAAGGCTTTGCCCAGCAGAAAATCGCAGATGAACTTGGTATAGGGAGAAAGCAAGTTCGGAATGCGATTACTATTATGTCAACTTTGGCCCAAACAGAACAGTCCCGTTTGGGCCAAAGTTTACATAACTCAGAGAACATTTCTTCAGTAACCGACCAAGAAGTCTCTCAACAGCGAGCTGCTTCAGCAGCTTCTAGCGGTACAATACACGGCTCTCAATCTCCAGCTCAAGCTGACTCTATCCCGGAGGAAGCACCAGAGACTTCGGAAACCAAGCATAGCACTCAACCTGCCAAGGTCATTCCCTTTCCGGAGACTCACTCCCAGATGCTTACAGAAGATGATTTGGACTACGACGAAATAAGTCACAGTGATACAAAAGAACGCCCAGCGTTGAACGATGATGACGTCGATGAAACCGTAGAGGATATCCTAAATGCCAACTACGGCTCAAAGGAAATGCACAGAAAGCTCCTCCGACTCATCAAGCGAATGAGTAGGAGCGGGGTCAAGTATGACCCCAAAAACAAAAATTACAACGCTGCCATACAAGTATACAACCTTTTTCACCTCGAAGGAAATGAGTCCTACATGGCCTTGAGAGTCATGGAACTCATCAAACAGTTGAAGTGGGATTTTGTAGATATCTCAGAGTTCCTCGGACAACCAATGGATTTTCTGAGAAAGGTGGCAATCACCGCCCTAGGAATCTTCGTAGCTCCCGATGGTACGAGAGAGGACGCCAAGGGACGAGCTGTCAACCTCCTCGGAATCTCCTGGGAACTTGCCGATGCGGTCTCCTCTGGACTTATGACAGAAGAAATGCTCGCGCTCGAGGGAGAAGGTATTCCTGACTGGGTAAAGGACAACCTTGGAGACAAAGATATCGAGCTTGTGGCGGAAATCGCCTCTACAACAAGGCAAATCATACCGGAGGATATCCCTTATCTACTTCTTGGGAAGAACCCTCCAAGGCAGAGAGCCAACTTCTACAGCGAGCTACCAGACCATGTCAGGTACCAGCTAACCGTAGAAATGCACAACATAATCGGCTCTTTTAGAACATACAGAGACCAGCTCAATAGCGGTCTCTATAGGGGCAATGCGCTAAAAGAGTTCATCAAGTACTACAATCGAGCAATGACTGCCTGCAACGAGGTAAACGAGGCACTGATCAATTGCAGAAAGAGAGGATACTTCTAAGTCGTACATCAAGGGAGGGGCAAATGTCATGGGACGGTCTAAAATTGACGCAAGAGCCAGAGAATATCTTCCACTGATTGAGGTGATGGTCGAAAAAAGGCTGCCAAATGTATCTCAGAGCCTCAAGGCCAGAGCATGTGGTCACTGCTTGATGTCTATCACAGATGGGCTCAAAAGATGGAACGGTTCCACTGGTGACATCAATGCTTGGGTATATACCACCATCACTTACGCTCTCAAATGCATCGTCCGGAATCTGAGAGATTCCGTAGAGTGTCTCTCATCACGCGAATCTTTAGAGCTACTCGTTGTCGAACAAAACCGCCATCACGAGGGCGCTTGATACACATTCCGGAGCTGGCCGGCCGGGGCCTGATGAGGTGGGCCAAGGAGAAAAACAAACCAGAAATTAAAGGAGGTATCCATGATCAAGTTCCATTTATTTATTAAAAAAATAAAAAAATTCACTAAGTTTTTTCTAGAAGAAATACCCATAGAAACACACCTTAATTTGATGGCGTTTATTCTTTGGTTGGCATCTTTCATTCTATTTTTAGGTTCAAGGCTATATGGTCGGTAGTTCATGAGCAGCACCGGGAAGGATAAAAGAGTTGTCTAAATTGGAGTGATTTTTGCCTCCTTTTTGGAGGCAAGCCGTCACAGATGATGAGTTCCCTTCTCTCTAACCGGTAGCAACCACTTCCACCACCTCGCCGTTGAGGTGCTTGCTCACCTCCCGGAGCACATCGGGCTTTACCGGGGGGCTTACTTTGAGCCAGGTCTTCCGACCACGAAGTCTTTTTACGGTCTTCACTTTGACCCAGGGTGCCAGGTTCTTGAGTATAGCCCCAGGTAACCCTGGCGCACCGCGCGAAAGATACACGTCTACCGCGCTTCCACGTCTAAGCACCTTGAGTACATAGAAGAGAAGAAGCTTCCCCTCCCTGTATGATTGCATCTCCAGGGGCGTCCACTCACGCTTCGGCATGATGGCGTTTACATCATCTCCAAGATTTACCTCCACCCTGTCCGTATATCTCTCCACCACCACGCCTTCGACAGCCTTCCGCACGCGCTTTCGCCATTTCTTTACGAGCTCGTCCGCCTCAACTTCCCGAAGGATATCCTTGAAGACCTCCAGTGTCCGGTCCACAATATCTCTTCGGAACATCTCGAAGGTGAACTCTGCGGGCACGACATCGTGAAACACGGGGTCCTTGGTGAAGAGACGTGCTTCCTCGATGTCCATGTCTCCACCAACGTAGAAAGTTGGCATGACCGTCCGCGATTCGAGGTCAACCTCGCACTCTTTCACACCGAAAAATTCACAGACTGCCTGGGATATGCTGCACTCGAGACAGTACCTTACAGTGCTATAGGGAAGGTTTGTCTGGGAAGCTACCTTTGTGAGGGCTTCGTTTGTGATATCCAGCATAGAACTCCACCTCTATCACCTCCACGTTCGCAAAAAAATTAACCAACTCTCTATATATTCTTTATAGAGGCTACGTCAAAAATTTTTCAAGGAGGAAAACATGAGTAATAGCGAACCGAGTCGCTGGGAAATCCTCGCAAGAGAGAGAAACTCAAGGGTTATACTCTGCCATACCCCCGATACTTTCGTGCTCATAGACATCGCACGCATGGCAGACCGGGGAATAAGGGCACTGAGAAACCGGCTTCTCATTTCCCTCACCCCGGACGATGTTCTTCCACTGCTGGAGAACTACAACGAAGCAGCCATAAAGCTCCACGAGGCCGTGGAAGCTATTTGCCAAAAGGCAAATATCCAGTACAGAACGCCCCGGGCAATAACCAGGATGCTCCAAACCAAGGGCAACGGAAACGGAAGCCCGGTCGAGGAGGAGCCCGAGGAGGTCGATAATTCCTCTCAATCAGGAGAAAGCACGCTCTCGTAGAGCTTGAACAGTTTTTCAGTTTTTACCACAGGAGTTTTTCCTGTGTGTCGCCGATCTTCGGATCGGAAAGCGGACCCGTTGAGAATGACCCTCACGGAGCCCGATAAAAGATAGGTTGAGCAGGGTTACCCAACCTGGTCCCGGGTCGCGTAACAGCCAATGCGGTCATTGCTCTCCTTGTAATAGTTTACAGGAGTAGGCACCTGCTGCTTCCGGTGGAGGGGACAGACGAGAAAACGACAGGCGAAGTGGGTTTCGCCGTTGAAGTTATAGAGATGCCCGGCTTACGGGGATACTCAGTGTCAAGGCCGTCAGTATAGTTGCGGGCCTCAAACCACGTTTTCAGGGGTGTGGCACAGGAGTTCTCCGGTATGTCCGGGTATTTTTGTTTTTCAGCCAGAAAAGAAAGGAGGTGTTCAGAAAAAAAGACCAGCAATGGTAACCAGAAACACTTAACACGAAAGGAGAGGAGAAGATGATAAACAAAGCCACATTGATCGGAAGGTTGGGGTCTGACCCTGAAATTCGTCACACACAATCCGGTACTCCGGTTGCGACCTTCACCCTCGCAACGAACGAGCGGTGGAAGGATGGCAACGGCCAGCCACAAGAACGCACAGATTGGCACAGGATTGTGGCATGGGACCAGCTTGCTAATATCTGCGAGCAGTATCTAAAGAAAGGCAAGTTGGTCTACATTGAGGGTCCTATCAGAGTGCGAGATTACCAAGACAAAGAAGGAAACAATCACCGTGTAACCGAAATTCATGCTCGGACCATGCAGATGCTGGACCGGGCAGGAGACACTGCAGATAAACAGAATGTTCCTCCCCCAGATGAGGACATTCCGTTTTAGCAGCCACGAAACTCGGATCCCTTAGGGAGTCAAGCTTTCAGCTTTGCTCCCTTTTTTTGTCGCTGAGACTAACGTGAAAGGAGAGATTGTTATGATACTGAACTTGACGCAGCACCCAGCCAGCCCTGAGCAGGTTCAGGCTGGTGTGGTTGAACCTGAGGACAAGACGAAAGTCAGAGAACTCCTGACCTTCAATGAGATTCCAAGCAGAAATGAGATAATCGAAACCGCCGAAGTCCTTGCAGACCTCGCCAAGGACCACGGTGCTGAGGCCGCTATGATCGGCGGCGCATTGTTCCTTATGGCACCGCTGGCCCAGGCTCTCCGCGACAGGGGTGTCACTCCGCTGTTCGCCTTCACCAAGAGAGCCGTCAAGGAGGTCGCGCTCCCCGACGGAACGGTCGAAAAAAAGGCCGTATTCCGCCATGAGGGGTGGGTGGAAGCCGTATAGAGAACGGGGGACCCGGCCCCCGAGAGATACTGTATCAGGCCACCGGGCTCTTGGCCTGACGAAGAGTTCGCCTCCACCCATGGGTAGGCATGGGTGCTGGCCTTGCTGGGAGAGCGAGAAGCTCGGGCCAGCAGAAAGGAGGTGATTGGATGAATAGGTTTAAAAAACAAGCCTTTTTCAAGGAGTTCCCCTTTTTAGGCTCCTTGAAAGGCTTTGACACCGAGACGCTCTCTGGCGAGGAGCTTGACTCCCTCAAAGTCTCCCGTTTCGACGAGGAGACTTTGGAGCGAGTTCCCAGCTCTTATTACTGGGATGGCTCCCTGGGAGTAACCGACAACTGGCAGAGGGTGGATCTCGTCCTAAAGGACGGATCAGTAATCCATGATGCCGTCCAAACCCAGGGAAAGTCCGGGAGTAACTATGCTTACACCCAGACCCAGACTTGGGAGGGGGAGACCATCCTGGAGGCCATTGACCGTCATGGAGTGGCCGACTCTCTTGCCTACGTCGTTTTGCTCGCTCATGAGCTTAACGACTGGGAGGGCAGTCGATACGTACACTCCCATAAGGTCACGGTCTTCAAGCCGGCCAGGGGAGTCTCGGTAAACGCCCTCATTGATGCGGCGAGAAGCCGTGCTTTGAGGGAAGTCCAGGCTGAATGCAACTTCTAGTTGCTGGCCTGGTCGAGCCGGTGCCTACCCACCGGTTTTTTTTCTTTCAATCAAGAGAAGAGACGGAGGTTGACATGGGTTTAAAGACACAAATTGTACAGAAGTGGGAAGAGGACGCAGAATTTCTTCAGGTTAAGGGACTGGTCGTATACCGGTCGCCAGTGAGGTGTCCGGCTAACGAACCTCCTGTCCCTGAAGGTTGGAAATCATACTGCTGTGGAGGCGCGTACCCAACGTATCTGGTCTATGACCCGAAATCGGTCGCTATAGACTGGCTTTCCGCCCCACAGTGTAACCACCTGGAAGAGATTACTGCGGGCCTAGGCAAGAGATTCATAGGGGTTTTCGCAGCATCTGTTCATGGATGCTCGAAACTCAAGAAGAACCAGTTGGTAATTGCAAGAAAACGGGGTTAGGCGGCTCTATTTTACCCGCTTGAGTTCTGGTTTTTCCCTTTTGGGGTGCCAGATCAACTCTAGGGTTTCATCGTCTATGTCAGGATCGTGCATCCAAACCCCTTTCTTGTACCCACCTTCGATAACCTTCAATTAGTACCTCCTTTCCGCTAACTTCCGCAGGAATGTTAGCGAGATAGAGAGACAAGTCAAGGAGAGAGACATGGACCTAAGAAGCTTTGCAAAGATACTGGCAGAAAGACAAGGCGGAGTAAGGCTAAAGCCTGGCCGTCCTGTTGTGTTAGACATGAGAGCTGAAGAAATTGAAAGAATTTTTGGCTCTATCCCGTCAGCGGTAACAGCTTACGGAGTTACCGTGCTCATAAGAAGAGTTGGCAAGGATTCTTTCAAAGTGAAGATAAAACTGGAGAAGTGAGCTACTTGATCCGGCGGATCTTTGGTTGACGCTTTTGGGGTTCCCATACAAGTTTCAACCATCTTGGGTCGGCTTTTGCGAGCCTGCGAAATGCTTCATTGGCGTATTCTATTTCTTCGTCTGTGTAAGCATCGGGGTCGTGGAACCATAAGCCCTTCTTGTATCCGCCCTTAATCAGTTTCATAGGCCCTCCTTTCGCTGAATTTTGTAAGAATATTAGCGAAATAGAGGGGGAGAAGTCAAGGAGAAAAAGGAGAAGAAATGGAGTTGACTGCAATTCTTTACAACGGATTGATGGAACTGAGCAGACAATCGGACGGCCAACTCGGCGACCGATTGACCTATGTCGGGTCATCGGATATTGCAGGCTGTCCCAGAAAAGCAGTACTGCAGAAGACCTGCGAAGAGCATCACGACCTGGCTACGCTCATAAGGTACGCCAGGGGACACCTCGCAGAGGAGTTTCTCGTGGCTGGATTAAAGGCCATGCCGTCTCCAGGGTTCACATGGAAATACCAGGTCGAAGTCACGCACAAGAGCGAGCCCTACAGGGCTCACATAGACTTCCTGTTTGAGACAAAGGAAGTCTTAGGGATTCTTGAGGTAAAAACCACTGACGGAATCCCCAAGGAGCCTTATGAGGGTTGGCTTGAACAGCTAAATTTCCAGATGGGCCTTCTCAAGGAAAGGTATCCTGACAAAGCCGTAAGGGGAGCTATTTTCGCAATCGACCTCAACGAGGCCACAGCGAAGGTATTTCAGGGCTATCAGTATGACAGCCAGATCTACGAAGCTCTCCTCTTCAAGGCCAGGCACATCTGGGAGTGCCTCAACGACCCTACGTTGAGCCCAGGAACGGAAAAGAGTCCTCTTTGTGCATGGTGTCACCACAGACCGGGGTGTCCTGCATACCAAGATAACGGTATTCCTGAACTCCCGGCCAAGGAACAGTTTCAAGAATTTCTTGGCTTAAAGGAGCAAAGGAAATCACTCAGTTCCCAGATAGACGAGCTAACCAAGTTCTTTAAAGCAGGGATTGCCAATGCAAACCCCGATGGCAAGAAGATTCAAGTTGGTGAAGCGGTCTTACAGTTGAGTCAACGGTGCTCAAGGAGAATTGACCCAAGACTCAAGGAAGACCATCCTGAAATCTATCAAAAGTATATCACAGAGACGCCTTACGAGGTGTTGATAGTCCAGAATTAGCCATTTAGCCCCTCCCTGAGAGTTTCCCCGAGTATTTCTGACGTTGCAGAACCATGCCCGTGGTCTGCGTCATACGAAATGCTCGTCTCTCAGGCGGGTAGAAAGGAGCAAGAGAGATGCCAGTAACTATAGAGAAAACGAACAGAAAGACCGGCGAGGTTTCAAGGAAAGTATATGAGACCGTCGCCGAGAGAGTCAGAAAGTTCAGAGAAGCTCACCCCATATCCGATGGATGGGCTCTCACTACAGAGGTCAGCTTCCCAGATGAAGCAACTGTCCTTGCCGTAGCCCGGGTTTTTAACCCCGATGGCAACCTGGTTGCCACCGGAACCGCAGAGGAGAGGCGTGATGGAAGTTACATCAACGCCACCTCAGCAGTTGAGAACGCAGAGACATCGGCCATTGGCCGATGTCTTTTTGCGGCTGGTTTCGGTGGTGGTGAGTTCTGTTCCGCCGAGGAGCTTTTACATGCGCTTGAACAGCAGGAAGAACTCAAAAAAGCCGAACTCAAGGTTGTGGGTGGAAATGGCAATGGTACGAATACAACGGCCACCAACGGTAATGGACAGCGAAAAGCAAACAACAACACTAATGGAAACGGCCTTCCAAAGATCGAAGGCGTTACCTACCGGCGTCAAGGGAACCTCATAATCGCAGAAGGGAACACCTTCTCGGTGAGAGGCTTGCTCAAAAATGCCGGTTTTGAGTTCAACCCTCCCAAGTACAAAGTGAGGGCATGGGCAAAAGAAGTCGCCAATGCGTAAAACAAGGAGGTCACGAAATGCAGAGATTAGCCAATTTCACCAGGCATTACCCTCGTCAGGCCGAGATTCGGTACTGGAAAGAGAGGGGCTACTGCCTGGACCCCACTCCACGAGCACCATCGCTCGATGAGAGTTGGGGTGAGAAGGAGATCGCCGAGATCCTCGGCGAGGAGATGACCAGAATCAAAGCCCAGGGCTTTGATGCGATTCTCATCGGGGGCCTCACTAATGTCATGGCCTACGCATGGTATATCGCTCAACGCCTGGGGCTTGAAGTTGTCTGTGCCCGCGGCAGGAGAGAGCAAAGTGGGTATGTCATCACTACCCACTCGAGAATGCTCAGTCCTGACCTGATCGCGGCATAGAAAGGAGGAGACGATGGAAATGATATGCAGCGAGATACAAGAATTAGCTCGCAGAAACAACAGCTCCCTGAAGAGAATCGCTGACAGGTTCAGCCTGTTAGCTCATAAGCTATACGAGTTAGATATCCCAGATTTTAAGAGTGGGACCCTCGGATTTGTCCGCGAATACCGCAGGTCCAACATCGGCACATGGGGACCCGCTTTTGTGGTTCCCGACCAAGACTGGGGGTGGGAGCGCTCTAGGGTCATTTACTCGGAATCCTGGGGAGAGTCCTTTTACCTCCACGGAGACTTTAATGCCATAGTTTGTGGAGCAACACGAACTCAAATAAGGGAGGCAGCTCTCCAATTTCCGAGCTTCCTCCAAGAACTCAGAGAATACCTACGGGCCGAAGCTAAGGATTTAGCTCAGGCCCTAGAAAATCTTAGCACGAAATCTTAGCACGAGTGAGCGATAAAGGCAGGGGAGCATCAGTTTTTAGCTCCCCTTTTTTGTGCCTTAGAAAGGAGGTCCAGATGAAAACATCTGAGCTGAAGAGAAAGTGCACAGAGATTATTAACGAACTAGTCCAGGCTACAAAGAAGGCTAAAAGCGACGAGCAAGTCCTCAACTACCTTGAGTTCTGCTCGCGCTTTCACAATTACTCCTTCGGAAACCGTCTTCTTATCTGGGCCTACAAGCCAGATGCCACCTTCGTGGCAGGTTTTAGAGCCTGGCAGAAGATGGGGAGATACGTCAAGAAGGGCGAAAAGGGGATCCCCATCTTTGCACCTATGAAAATCAGGGTGCGAAAAAAAGAGGATTGGGATCCCGAGCTCGAACTTGAGCCTTTTGATGATGAGGTTGCCGAGCCCGACGATACCGAGGATGACGTGGAGGTAATCACCCGGTTCAAGGTCGTCTACGTGTTTGACGTGTCCCAGACCGAGGGTGATCCGCTTCCCGAGACCCCGGGCACACTTGCAGTCAGCGGAGATGCCTCCAGGCTTCTTCCTGCCCTGGAAAGTGCCGTAAGTGAGCAGAACATCCAGCTCACCTATGTAGACAAGATCGCTGGCTCGAAAAAAGTGGTCGGTCGCTCATCCATGGGGAAGATAGAGATTCTGTCTTCTCTCGATACTGCCAGCCGGTTTTCGGTCCTGGTCCACGAGCTCGGCCACGAGCTGTTACACGGACCATGGGAAAGGGCAGGGGGGCTTTCCAGGAAAATCAAGGAACTCGAGGCCGAGGCAACAGCTTTCGTTGTCTCGAAACACTTTGGTCTCGAGACCAAGGCCCCGACATACCTCGCCCTTTACCGGGTGGAGGAAGTGGACATCATGGCATCCTTGGACAGGATCGTCTCCACGGCCTCCAGGATCATTGGGCTTCTGGGCGAGAAGATTAAAAGACAAGAGCTAAAAAAAGCGGCATAGGAGGGTTTTACATGCAACGAGCAACAATCGACATAAAGGGAGTCAAAATAGTGCTCCCGAAGGTGCTCTATCTCAGCACAATTCTAACGGTAGATCCTCGCAACACACCACCCATTGAGCTCATCAGGCGAGGTATCAATCCCGGGTCCAGGCAGAAGCACTACCTGTTCCAGGTGGTGTTCGACTCGCAAAACGAGAAAAATTATTTCTCGTTTGTCGATACCGACCGAAAACGCCTGGAAAAGGTTAGGGCTGAGATAGAGGAAAGAATCAACAGCTATTATAGCAGCGTTAGATAAGGAGTGGTTATGTCAGGACACGTATTGGTATTAGCAAAAGACGGAAATCTCAAAAAGGGAGACTACCTTTCTCCCTTTGCAGATTTCGAGTTAAACAGCGCAATACCGGAGAGCGACTGGGTAGTCGAGATTGAGGATCGCCAGGAATTTAAGTTCGCCCTGGAGGATTTGAACTCCCTTTACGGAGCCAACATCATCACTTTCAGCACAATTTATGTTGATGGTGAGGCGATCTTCGTGGGCGTTCTTGATGCAGAGATGTTCTTTCAAAAGCTCAAGCTCCGCAAGGCTGAGCGCATCCAAAGCGTTGCGGATGAGCTCAAAAAAGACGATCCCGACCTCTGGGCAATTGCAGAGCACGCTTACACGAGGAGTCCCTACTATTTCATCGACGTTGAGGATCCGTTGGTCCTTAACGAAATGGACTTCCTTGAGTATCTGGCTGACCTTGATTGGCCGCTCTTCTATGTTACCCAGGTTTTCCGGTTTAAATAGGAGGCACACATGCAAACATTCTCGGACTTAGTTAAGGCAGCCCAGGACCTTGCCACGGCTTGCCAGAGAGCCAAGGAGCTCCTTCGACTCTTTGGTGCTCCCCCTGACCAATTGGCTTTTCTTGAGGCCGCCATAGAGGAGTACCATGGGGTCCTTAAGGAAGCCTCTGATCCCACCGAAGATCCAAGTGGCTACGGGGATATTGGTGCGTGGCGCAAGGCATCGGGTTGTTAGAGAGGAGGACAGAGAATGAGACAATATCTTGTCAGATACACCAGAATCCCAACCAACTACAATCCACAGGAAAGTATGTTGGTTGAGGCTGAGAGTCCGGAGGACGCGAGAGAACTGGTACGGCGAGAGCTTGGTGAGGACAGGCGTGAACTCGCCAAATACTTCGTCGAAAAAGCTCAACCGTACAACCCTCGCGCAATCAAGGGAAAGATCATCAATAGTGGAGGATAATCATGCCAGTAACAAGCGATCTATTCAAAGTCGATGGGAAAGTCCTGTGCGACAAGTGCCTCGCCAGGCTCGAAGATAAACCACAATCAGTGAGGCGCACAAGCGAGTCTACAGTCTGCGAGAGCTGCGGAGCGAAGCTCCGCATAGTCTGCGCCCACTGCGGTCGTTTCCATATTGATCCCACCAGGGATATCGAGGAACAAGAGCGCTGGTGCGCAGACCAGGAACGGATCAGCATCGAGGCAGAGCGACTTGAGTTTTACGACAATTGGCTGTAACGCCACCTTGTCGCTAACCGATAGGCAAGGGAATGTGCGGGTATCTTCTCCCCCATTCCCTTTTTTTCTGCTTAGGAGGCTTAAAGATGCAAAGGCTAAGAGCAGCGATCCAGCATCGCCTAAATGCCGTCCACGTCTATTGTCTGCTCCGACATCTCGGTCTAAGACCGGCTGTCGCACGCAGCGTGGCCACGGCATGGGAAGGTACGCCCCTTTATGGCGTGATGTATGGATCGCGAAAAGAAAAAAGGAGGAAAAAAAGATGGCAAGATTGGAGAGCCAGAGTAAGCTCGGCTATTATCCGACACCACTCGAGATAGTCGAGCAGATTAAGAGAATGCTTAACATCCCGGGGAGCGCAAGGCTTCTCGACCCCTGCTGTGGGGAAGGGGAAGCACTCCATATCCTCGGGGAACTTTCAAGACCGAGAACCTTTGGCATAGAGCTCGACAGAGAAAGGTTCCTTCGCGCAAAGGAACTCTTGGGGAGCGTAGCCTGGGGCGATGCCCTCTACGATGTCTCAGTCACGAACAAGGCATTTTCTCTTCTGTGGCTCAACCCGCCTTACGATACTGACGGGGTGGAGATCGAGGGGAAAAAAGACCGCCTCGAGATACAATTCCTCAAGAAGTACTGGTTGAAGCTCCAGGTCGGGGGTGTCCTTGTCTACATCATACCCCTGGCATCGGTCGGCTTCGCAAGGGACTTTCTCTCCACCAGGAGCAAAGAGCTCCGTATTCTAAGGTTCTCCGAGCCATACTATAGCGATTTTCGCCAGGTGGTGGTCCTTGCCCGAAAAGGACGTCCTCGCAAAGGCGAGGTGGAAAGAAACCGCGACCTCTTTGAGCTTGCTCGAAAAGCATACATCTGGTCGCAGTATCTACAAGAGCTTCCTACCACCTCCGATGCTGGCCACCAATACGAAGTTCCGGAGACCATTGTTCCGGACTCCGAAGTGATCTTCCGATCGTATCGCCTGGATCCGGACGAGGCCCTGGCCATGGTGCGGAGATCAGCCCTCTGGGGAAGAGTCCGAACACTTCTCTTCTCACGGGAGGAAAAGGCAAGTATCCGTTCCCTTATGCCGCTTAGAGAAGGGCATCTCGCGATGCTCCTTGCAAGTGGGATGATGAACGGAGAGGTGGTGGGTGACGATGGGCAAAAACTTATCGTTAAGGGAAGCGTCCACAAAGTCAAGGAAACTACCACCGAGGAAACGAAGACCCAGACCAGGCATATCAGCACCGACCGCTACGAAATAACGGTCCGCGCGATATGCTTTGAGCCGCTTGAGATTGTGACAATCAAGTAGGAGGTAGACCATGGACTATGTAGAAGTAAGCCACATGGGGGTGTCGTGCTATAGCGATGCCTTCATTGCTGACAGGGACAGCGAAACGCTCTTTTTTGTCTCCCTTTTCGGGAGGCCCATGCTCGTAAAGGCCATCACGGCAACCATACTCGCAGGAAGGCCGGTCTCTGTGGGAAACATGTCACTCCGGAGACCGTATAGCGACAATCTCCGAGTCCTCACCCAGAATCACGGAGGCGTCATGCACAAGGTAATCTTCTGTGATGCCTATTTTCGTGGCTCGGATGCGAGAATCTTAGTGGGGGAGGACAGGAAACGGGCGTTTGAGTTTCTCGACTCGGTTGTTTCGACCCCACTCAAGGAACAGTGGGCGGATGTCCTCTGGGAGAGGATATTTGAGCCGAAGCCACTTTTCGGATTCGGTTCGGTCGAGAACATGGACCTTGGCGAGGTATATCTCGTCTCCCTCAACAAGACCTCAGAAGAGGTTGACGAGCTGGTCCTCGAAGGTATCAGGGCGGGAGAGCTTAACTGAGCAATACGATTAATTAGTACAGATCCCCGGCAAGGGGGCAGGTCCATCTTTGTCCCCCGAGCCGGGGGCGAAGTGTGTCTCTGCCCCTTTGTCGGCTCAGAAAGGAGGCAGAGATGGAACTGGCATTGAAGGATTTTCTGGGGAAGTACGGAGAGTCGCTCAAGCAGAAAGTACTCGAGCGGCTAAGACCTCTCTACAACCCCAGGAAGGAAGACTCGTGGGACAGGGAAGCAAGGCTTCGGCTCGGAGAGCTCTCAAGAACACCTTTTCCGGCACAAGAAAAGGCTATCCTTTCGGTAGCCAAGGGATTCTACAAGGGGCTCAAAAGGGGCCTTGTTCTCGTCGGAGAGATGGGGGTTGGCAAGACCCTTTGCGCAATAGCCGTGGCACATCTCATCAACAAGCGTACCTACAGGGTTCTTGTCATGTGCCCTCCTCATCTTGTCCGCAAGTGGATCCGGGAAATCGAGGAGACGATCCCGAACGCCAGGGTCGTCAACCTCAATGGCAACGGCCTCAAGGAACTCGAAGAACTGAGACACGGTGGCTCACCCACAAAACCAGAGTTCTACGTGATGGGACGGGAGCGCGCAAAGCTCCACTTCAGGTATCGAAAAGCCTTCGTGGAGCACAGGCACATGGAGAACCGTTCCTGTCCGAACTGTGGCCGCGAGCTCGAGGCCAGTGATCTGAGACCACGGAGACCCAGGTGCCGGAGCTGCAAAGAGCCCCTGTATCAGCCTGATGAGAAAGGCCACAGGCGATTTGCCAAGGCCGAGTACATCAAGAAATACCTCAAGGGACGCTTCGACCTTTTCGTGGCAGACGAGGTCCATGAGCTCAAAGGCGGAACCACTGCCCAGGGGCAGGCATTTGCAAACCTCGCATGTGCCGCCAAGAGAACCCTTGCCCTCACCGGTACTCTCATGGGCGGGTATTCGACCAACCTGTTCTACATCTTCTGGCGGCTCATGCCCCGGGAAATGGTATCACGGAAGGCCGTGTTCTCTTCCCCCATGGCGTTTGCCGACGACTACGGGGTGGTTGAGTGGACACAGACCATCATCAAGTATTCCGAGTTTGGCCTTGAGTCTATCGGAAGGAGCAGAAATGGCCGTGTGGTGGTGAAGGAAAAACCGGGGGTGTCTCCAAGGATACTCACGGATTTTCTCCTGGAGCACGCGGTCTTCATGCGGCTTTCCGATATGGGGAAAGCGCTCCCCCCCTTCGAGGAAAACGTCATTGAGGTCTCGATGGCCCTTGAGCAAAAAGGGGCATACCAGGAGCTCGAAGCCGAACTCACAGATGCCTTGAAAGAGGCGCTGGCAAGGAAAGACCAGTCGCTCCTGGGAGCCTTTGTTCAGAGCCTTCTCGCCTATCCGGACGGAGCAAGGCGTGGAGAGGTTGTAAGGCATCCTCATACGGGAGACCTTGTCGCTTCTGCACCGGCGATCGAGGAGCACCTGCTCCCCAAGGAGGAAAAACTCCTCGAGATTCTCTCGAACGAGGTAGCAGAGGGAAGAAAATGCCTGGTCTGCCTTGAGCATACCGGAACCCGGGATCTGATTCCCGACCTCGTTGAGAGGATGGAGCAAAGGGGGCTCCGGCCTTTCGTGCTGAGAGCCAACACCGTGAGTACAGAGAAGAGAGAAGCATGGGTCAAGGCAAAGGTGGGTTCGGGTGAGTACGATGTTATGGTCACCAACCCGAATCTCATCAAGACCGGCCTGGACCTGATAGAGTTTCCGACCATCGTGTTCTTCCAGACCGGGTACTCTGTCTTTACCCTGCGGCAGGCCAGCCGGAGGTCCTGGAGGATAGGGCAGAAACATCCCGTCAGGGTGTACTACCTGTCCTACGCCGACACAATGCAGGCAACGGCTCTCTCCTTGATAGCGGCAAAGCTGGAGACATCGCTCACGGTTGAGGGAGACCTCTCTGACGGAGGGCTGGCTGCACTTGCTCAATCGGCGAACTCCATGCTGATAGAGCTGGCACGGAGTCTCGTCCAGAAAGAGCAGCCCTCGGTCTCGGAAGCCTGGAAGCGGTACAAGCGGAAAGAAATTCTCACGGATTCTTTCATTGGTGAGGATGCACCGGAGGTTGAGAGCACCACGACCACCATCAGCAAAGGTGATCGCTCCAGCAGCGTCACCTATCAGAGAGTGGTACGTGGGAGGATATACCCGAGGAAGGGCTATGCCGTCGCGTATGTAGACGGAAACAAGTTCTTCCTCAAACAGGGAACAATCGAGTTCAACGGCAGGCAGTGCGGGAGCTACAACAGGGAAGGGAAGGGCGAGATCAAGGGGAAGCCCATCCAGATCCTTCGTGCTCCCAAAAGAGACTACTACCTGCTCGTCGAGCTCAAAGCAGCATAGTTGGATAGAGGGGCCGCAAGGCCCCCTGTCAGAAAGGAGATACAAGATGGGCTGGACGTATACCATAAAGGCAAGAGGAGAAACCATACGCGATTTTTTTGCACGCGAGCTTGGGTTTCAGACCGAAAGACGCACGGTTAAACTTCTTGATTGCGCGGTTGTCAATCTCAGGGAGGCGTACCTTGCGTTCGAGGACATCGACCACACAACCGGCAAACGGGAAGTTTTTGCGGTGGTTTGCCTGATACACTACTACCCGAAGAGCTACCACAACTTTGGCTACAAGGACATGGAGGAGTCCGTGGGACCCTACAACTACAAGTGCCCCGAACGAATCCTCAAGCTCCTCACTCCCACCACCAACGAATTTGCCCTCAAGTGGCGTAAAAAGTGCTGGGAGAGGATAGAGCGAATCAAGTCCATGCCGAAATTTTCCAATGGCGATATCCTCGAGTTCGAGGAGCCAATCAAGTTTGCAGATGGTACTTCCCGCTCGAGGTTAGAGGTGGTCAACAAGAGAAGGCTCCGCTTTCAGGATCCGGATGGTGGCTACGGCTACTACAGGTTGAGCAAGAACATTCTTGTCTCCAACCCCTTCCGGGTCATCAAGAAAGCAGCGTAAAGAAGGAGGAAAAATATGTCAGCTAACAGCATTAGAGACGAATTAAAAGACAGGATCAGGCATACCCTGGCCTCTCACAACAACGTGGAGCTCTTCGAGGTCGATGCTGACCTCGTGGCAACCCTGGCCGATCATGCGTTCGATATATGCGGTATCGCAGAGGAACTCCAGGACACGCCCTCCCTGGAAGCCTTGCACGCTCCCTGGAGAGCTATTCCCTGGGGTGGCCAGTTCGAGATCAGGGACGGAAACCACACCATAGGCTTTGTTGGAAGGCAAGAAGAAGGGGCTATCCCAACTGCCAGGAGCAGGGTATACGCCAAACTCATTTGCGCTGTGCCACTGTTTCTGAGGCTCTATTCGCTTCTCCTGGACAGGGAAGATATTGCGGATAGCGAGTTGGGGGATCTCCTGAGAGAGGTTGCGATGGTCGCAACAGGCCAAAAGAAACTCCACCCGGGACTTCTTAGGGATCTTGGTCTCAAAACGGAAGTCGAGCAATTGCTAAAGGCCGAGGCAGCTTCCAGCTCAGAAGCTGCCATTGGCAGGTAGAAAATCGTTCAGCCCCCGGAGATATTTCTCCAGGGGCTTTTTTGTTGACTTTTCCCTCTTTTGGGGAAATTCTAGACAATACAATCACGAACAAGGAGGGACGTCATGGATTTGCAGGAAGCAAAACGAGAAGCCCGAAGGTGGGCTAAAGCAGACGTATGGAGATGCAAGGAGTGTGGAGACCACGTGGTCGTGGTCTTTCCCGATCAAACATCAAATCAGTGGCATCACTTCGAGGGCGGAGGAGTCCAGTGGGACGGACTCAAGCCTGTTTGTATCAAGTGCGAGGGAGATTTCGAGAAGGTTGATTAAAAGCCACTAGAGGTGCACAACTGAGCCCCCGGAGATATTTCTCCAGGGGCTTTTTTTGTTTAGCGCTCGCCTCGTGCATTAGTGACACCTTCTCTGTCTACAAGCTTAAACGTCGCCCTAGCCGCTGATTTTAATTTCTCAGCCTCATGTTCCTGGTCTTTAATTGGAACCCATTGTCCATGCTCGAGAGATTCTATTAGGTTTTTTTCTTCCTCATCTAGTGTCTTCATTTATTTCTCCTCTTTTTCCAAAATTTTTTCCCCGAATCCGGAGAAAAAATTGACCAACTCTCTATATATATCAAGTAGAGACCGGAGGTTTTCAAAGAATGTTTCTGAGAACGATCAAAAGACGGTTACATCGACCCAAGGTGCGAGAGATCCCACTGGAACAGCTCGCAGCGCTTTGGGTAGAGCGTGATGAAACCGACCAGGAAAGGGAGTTAAAATTGTCCGATAAGTGGCTTCATGACGAAATAAACGGTTTTTACTCTCAATACGTCAACACCTCCCTGCCCCCCTCCGACCCTGCTCGCCCAGTCATCGAGGAGATTTTAACTCTCCTCGATGAGCAGGGTTACTGTCCCTCAGCTCCCGGGACAATTCCGGAGGAAGAAATATATGCCGAGATCTCACTTCGAGAATATTCCCTCGAAGTCGCCCGGATAGCCTATGAGATGGTCCTCAAGGGGCACAAGGACCCCGAGTTGCTGCTCGGAAAAATCTTCATCATCACCCTCGGCCACCAGCTCGGTGTGCTCTCCAGCGAACAAATGCTTGGAGGTGTCCCTGCAAAAAGCCTGTTGATCCTGGAACCACATATTCGGGATCTCGCCTACAGGGATGCAATCGTGGAGGCAATCAGAACTTTTACCGGAAACCACCCGAAAAGCCAGGAGGCCAGGATACTCAAGGCCGCAAGCTCGGCGGCAAGAAAGAGGGAGTACGAGCGTGCCAGGGTCTTCTCCAAGGTATGGCACCAGGCACCGGTCGATATCGAGGATATCAAAAAGGCGATCAAGGAGGAAAAGTGATGAGTTGGGGTGATATCTTCTGGATAATTCTTATTCTCATCGTCCTTTTTGGATGTTCTACCACCGGCGAGGTGACCCGGAAAGACGACACAATGAAAGTTTCGAAGTTCGTGGAGCTCAATACCGGGACACCTTCCTCGGTGATAAGGGAAAAGTCCCACACATACAACTATGAAATCGCTAGCTCGGCGAGAAGCGAGCAGTTCATGGTTACGAACACCGGGAGCACCCCTGTGCCACCCGAAAGAGCACTCAGGCTGGATCTTTCGAAAAACATCCACAGCCATCAAAAAGTAGAACGCATTCTTACTATCCGTTTTTCAATCTCTTCCTGGAAAATCGGGCCTGATGAAGAAAGAGTGCTCAAGGGGTTTGTCCGTACCGAGCGTCCAAGGGAAGTCGATGTCACGGGCTACACTTGCTGGCTTGGCTCCAGAAAATACAACCAGTGGCTTGCTCTGAAGAGGGCAAAAGAAGTCGCCTACCGGTTGAAGAACGAAGGTGTCAAGGTACGGTCGGTCAAGGGCAAGGGAAAATGTTGCTACATCGACCGGAAAGATCCTGCTCCCAACAGGAGGGCCGAAGTCGAGGTCATTCTGTGAGGGAGATATCGGAAAGAAAGGAGGTGATACTGCTTGCAAGTAGGCTGGGTCCGGTGCCCATCCCCTCGAAGAGCCGGGCCACATCAAGGAAAGGAGGTGATACGAAAAGAATCTGGTTTTATTTCGGTCTCAGGGAGTTAACCCCAAGAATTATCAACCACAAGAAAAAAGGAGGAAAACTGAATGCTGAAGAATCACTTGGCTAAAATGAAACAGAAATGCTCCAGGTTTTATTGGAAACTGTTTGAACCACGGGTCAGCAAGCTGATAGGTTTTGCGCTCATGGCTTTCGGCGCGACGATCCTCAGCGCACACCTGGCAATGGCTTTCACCGCTCCTGCGCCCGGGTCATTTGCATACACCGTCTACAACGTGGCCGTCACCCAGATCCTCAACGGCGCAATCGGCTTCACCGGTGGTGTTGTTGCAATGGTACTCGGTGCGGTAATGGCAATTCAGCAGAAAATCATGCTGGCTATTCCCTGTATCATCGGTGGGGCAGTGCTCCTGAACGCTGAGAGCCTGGTTACTACCCTTGGTGTTGTTTTCTAGTAACCCCTGGTAAGCGCCTGGAGGCAATTCCAGGCGCTCAAAGAGCTCAGAAAGGAGAGAGGCATGGAACAGGAATCATACGAGAGAAAGTTTCCCCAGCATCTCTCGTCGCCCTTGCAGGTGCTCTGGCTCGAGACCGACGACCTCGGAATCGTCGTGCTATGCTTCATGATAGCATCCATCCTCAAGGGCTGGTTCTGGCTGCTCGTTATAGCAGGCCCTCTCCTTTACATGAGAGCAAAGCTCAAGTATCCCAGGGGCTTTATTAAGCATATCTTATACTTGAGTGGTGTCAAGGATTTAGAAGGCTACCCAACTGCCTTTCAGAAAGAGTTCATCGAATGAAGCTGAATACATACATCAACAAAACATCCAACCTGTACGCGGAAAACAGGCTTCTCAAGTTTGCCGTGATACTCATTGGCATTGCAGTAGTTGTCAATGGTTTCTTTTCATACATTGCCATGCAGTACCAGAAGGTCGTAATTCTTCCGCCGGTGGTGGATAGGAGAGTCGTCATCTCCGGAAACAAGGTGGACGACAGCTACATCAAGCTTTTCACACGCTACGCAATGTCACTGCTCCAGAACTATACTGCCGCCACTGCCAGGGGGCAGTTCGAGGAGTTCCTTACACTGGTCACCACCTCCGCCTATCCCGAGATGCAGAAGAGACTCTACACCCTCGCCGATACCATAAAGAAGCTAAACATGACTTCTGCTTTCTACCCGAGAAAAATAACCGTAGATGAAAAGAAACACATCATAGAAGTTACCGGCCTCAAGAAAGAATTTACCCACACTACCATCGTGGAAGACGGTCCCAAAAAATACCGCATTAAATACAAAGTCATAAACGGGAGGTTTTACATTGACGAGGTCAAGGAAGTGGCCATCAAGAATTGAGATATCGTTGCTTTTGTTCGTGTGTCTTTTTGTAATCACAGGCCATCTGGCATGGGCTGAGGAGGAAGAACCAGCCCAACCAAAAGAACGCTACAGCGTCGAGCTCGGAGTCTTCAAAACGGTGCCGGCGATGGCCGATCTATATCTGCAAATACCGCCCAGGCTCCAGAAGGATGCTCTCGTATGTCACACGGGGATTAACTATATTCTCAGGTGCGGAGCGGTCACAAAAAAGGATATGATAGATCCCATATTCAAAGAATTGAACGAGCTTGGTTTGAGGCCGATAGTTGTAAAGGGTGACTTGACGAACTGCTCTCCCGCCCAGTCCTTTTTCAAGTCCTACGGCAAAAGAGCCCCTGGTAACATCCAGAAAAGCACTAACAGAAAGACTAAGAAGCCTCCTGCGTATGCCGATCTCATGGATCCTGCTCTCCGGCATTACCTCGCCCAGAGCCAGATATCCGTACTCCCGGAAGTAACTACAAAGGTGTACCTGAGCAACCGTGATGTTAACCGGATTACCTGCATAGGCAGACCCATCAAGGACATCGTATACTCCAAGGAAAAGGGAATAACGGTAAAGACGGAAGGAAGCAACGCATTCATAAAATTTCTCATATCCAAAAACCCGATGACCGGTGAGCTCGAGTACTCCAGTGTTCCCTCAGAGTTCTACGTGGTGTGCGGAAAGGATACCGTCTACACTCTCATAGCCACCCCGAAGAATATTCCCGCACAGGCCATAGAGCTCGTTTCGCGCGAAAAGGACATCAAGAAAAATCTCTCCATCTTTGATGGGCTTTCTTTCGAGAGGAAAGTAGTGAAACTCGTCAAGGTAACCTATCGGGACACGATCCCCGACACTTTCACCGTCCAGCATGTAAACAAGAAATTCAACCTTTTCCGCTATATCGACGTCGTGCTCAAGCGCATAATCATTGCCGATGGAGAAGGACTCGAGCTCAAGGAGTTTCTACTTCGATTGAAAGATTCATCACCTGAGCTCCAAAAGGAAGTGACCGAGAAGTTTTTTCTCCTGCCGGAGCTCACCAGGAACCCTGTGGGGATATCGCTCGATCACATGATTCTCAAGAAGGGTCGCCCAAGCAGGCTTTTCATCGTTGAGAGACACGTCGATTAGGAGGGAGATAGATGCTTCTAGGAAAGGACCAGGACAAGGAACCAAGAGGACCGCTTGCCCCCCTAAAAAAGAAATGGGCAGAGCTCGAACCCAAGACCCAGAAGACGATAACGCTCGTAATAGTCGGGCTTGCAATAGTGGTATTTGCGGGTCTTGGGTACCACAGCAGGCACAAGGGGGCTCATAAGGTAAGAAAAACCGTCAAGCCCGAGACCAAGGAAATATCCCTCGACACCGATATGATCGAAAAGAGCCTCTTCCGGCAGGCCCAGGAGACCATAAATCAGCAGGGGAAGCTCATAGCAGACCTTCGCAAAGAGATTGCGAAGATCAAGGCTGCCCAGGCTGAGAGAAAGGAAACTTCAAGAACCAGGGTAGCACCTCCTCCCTCTCCAGCTAAAACGGGTAAGAAGAAGTCCAGTGTCTCAAAATCTTCCCCTGCACCTGTGCCACAGTACTACGCGACTCCTCCCCCTCCTCTATTTAGTGGCTCTCGTGGGAAGAAAGGGGAAGAGACGAACGTGATCGGTGGCATCACTTTCGTCTCTAACCCTCTTCCCACACCCAAAACCGAGGAAGAGGATAAAAAAAAATACCAGATATACTTGCCACCTTCTTTCATGGAGGCGACCTTGTTATCAGGACTGGACGCTCCGACCACCACGTCAGGAAAGAACAACCCGGTCCCGGTTCTTCTGCGCATCAAGGACCTGGCAGTGCTCCCCAACAGGGTCAAGGCCAATCTCAAGGGGTGCTTCGTCCTGGCGGAGGGAAGGGGAAACCTGGCAAGTGAGAGGGTAGACGTGAGGTTGCTCACGCTTTCCTGCGTATCGAAAGACGGCGAGGCCGTGATCGACCAGGCCGTAAAGGGCTACGTGGTGGACGAAGACGGCAAGGCGGGTCTTCGAGGGCTCGTATCGGCCAAGATGGGCGCAATGCTCGCAAGAAGCGCTCTTGCAGGGTTTCTTGGTGGTTTTGGAGAGGCGGTACGATCATCTGCCATGAGTTACCAGACAACCGCTCTCGGTACCCAAACCCAGGTTTTTAGCAGTACCGATGCTTCACACATAGCAAGGGCTGCCATTGGTGGTGGGATATCTGAGACAACAAAGAATCTCCAGAAGTTTTACTTGCAACTGGCACAGCAAACGCTCCCAATCATCCAGGTGGGAGCCACAAAGACCGTCACCGTGGTTATCAGTGAAGGTGTGAAATTGGAGGTCAAGAATGCGAAAATTTTCAGGTAAGGGAGCTCTCTTCGTAATCGTATGTTTTGTTCTTTCGGGCTGCACTGGCCTGGTCAGTCCGTACTCATCCAAGCTCCAGTGTCCGAACACTTACAAGGGGAAATGTGTAAGCGTGGAGACGGCCTACAGCGAGAGCATCAACAACCCGCTCATAAAACAGGAAAGTACCGTAAAGCAGGAAAACTCCCAGGAGAGCTCGGAGAAGGGGGATCCTGCGGATACGAAAGAGAAGGAGAAAACCCCGAGGTACGTGTATGAGGAGGCTCTATACAAGAAGCTTGCTTCTCTCATCGAAAAGCCTTCTACACCGATAGTGGTGCCACCACAGGTGATGAGGGTTCTCATTCTCTCGTACACCGGCTCGGAAAACGAGCTTTTCAGTTACCGTTACGTCTATTTCTTTGCCACCGAGCCGAAATGGATAATATCAACGGGAAAGGAGGTGAGATGATGAGCGCAGGATTGATTCTAACGCTGGTCGGGTGTGCTGTCGTGATCGGCATACTCGTTGCCAAATCACAGAAAACCAAGAAGGCAAAGTCATAGTACCATGCTCGTGGGGAAGAGCCTGTCAAAGAATTGTGGGACTCCGGTTGGAGGGTTTCTCTCTGGAAACGTCTCTTCGGTGTCCCTGTCTTGAGATACCACGGAGGCCAGAGATGTCTAAACGCTTCTATACAACTCAGCCAAGGACCTGGCGGGAGATAGCAAGGCCGATCATCGAGAAGGTGCTAAAAAAGCACGAGGGAGAACCTCCGGAGAACGTCAGGAAGGCTCTCCGGGACGCGTACCCTTTCGGCACAAGGAGCCACTATCCTTACCAGGTGTGGCTCGATGAGGTGAGAAGGCAGTTGGAGGCAAGATTTGTTCGGAGGAGCTCAGAGAAACTCTCGGTGAGCGACACATCGACCGAAGAGCAGTACCAGAGCTTTTTGTCGTTCATAGAGGAGTGTTCAGGGGGGTATGATGGATGATCTTAGTGGAAGGACGTTTACGGTCTTCAAGAACAATCGTCCTCTTTCTATGAGGGTCGAAAAAGTGATCGATTCTATCGCCTATTGCAAGTCCCTTGATCTCAAGTGGGAACTCAGGACAACCACCGATTTCATAAGGAGGGTCCTTGAACTTCAAGAGAAAGAACAGGGAGGACATAGTGGAAGATCGAGCAACCAGGTGCCTGGAAGAAATCATAGTCCTGCAACGAGAGATCGTTAGAGGAGCACTCAAGGGAGACGATACCACGGAGCTGGAGCAACGCTTCATGGAGAAGGCTACGGCTCTTGGGCTACCAGGTATCGCGGATACTATTTCTCTCAAGGAGGTCGAGAGATGCTGAATTTCTTTACCGGGATCCTGTTTGGAAAAAACGGTGGTCTTACTCACCGGGAACTGGAGAAGATGACCTTCAGGAACAAGTTCTCGGACTACCTCCCGTACGTGGCGTACGACGAGGAAACCGAAGTGTACCTCAACACCGATGGAACTGCCGGGTTCATCTGGGAGTGCACGCCACTCGTGTATGCCAGCCCAGCAATCTTCGATACGTTGCGTGGGCTTTTTTCGGCATCTTTGCCGGTAAAGAGCGTACTGCAGTTCATGCTCTACGCCGATCCTTATATCAAGCCTGTGATAGATGCCTACAGAAGGCTTAGAGAGCGTGACAACGAACTCGTCAATTATGCCACGGACGCTGTTTACGAGTTCATGATGGAAGGAGCGAGGAAAGGTGTGAAGAACTTCCAGGGGATTCCCGTGAGAAACTTCCGTCTTTTCGTCTCCCTCAAGATGCCCATGGAGAAGGATATCGACGCAACCGATATACGGGATACCGTCTACGAGATCCTGAAAGGAGCCTATCTTTTCCCCATGAGCGTAAAGCCTCCTCACCTGATCGACTTTCTCATGAGGCTCTTCAACGACAATCCTCCGGAAAAACCCGTGTACAATGACGCCATTCCCATCTCCAAGCAGATCATCCTGAGTGAGACACCTATCAAGGCCAAATGGTCCGGGATGGAGATAGGATCCAGGCACTTCAAGTGCCTTACCCCGAAGAGTATGCCCACCAGGGTGGATCCACTTCTTTTCAACTATCTCACGGGAGACATCTGGGGTCCAAAGTCGGACACCAACCAGATCAGGCAGCCCTTTTTCATTACGGTGAATATCATCTACGATTCTCTCAAGGCCAAGATCCACGGCAAGTGCAACTTCGTGCTTCAGCAGCAGGCGGTGGGTTCCTTCGCACCGAGTCTCAAGCGCAAGCAGGAAGAATACACCTGGGCTGCGGGTGAAGTGGAGAAAGGGACACCGTTTGTGCGCTTGATGCCCCTCGTATGGCTGATTGGAAACTCTCCAGAAGAGGTTAGAGAGGGTGCTGCCCGGGTAAAACGGATCTGGGAAGCCCGCGGGTTCAACATGCAGGAGGACAGGGGCATTTTGAAAGTTCTTTTCATATCGAGTCTTCCCTTTGGCCTCTACAACATCAAGGGAAATCTCAACATGCTGGATCGCGACTTCATCTGTGATGCCGACTCCGCCGTATACTGTCTTCCTGTCCAGAGCGATTTCGAGGGTGGCCAGGAGCCGTACAACCTCTTTGTCGGACGAAAAGGGGAGCTCGTGAGCATAGACCTCTTCGACAAGCGAGCCAATAACATGAATGCTCTGGTGGCGGCTGAAACGGGTTCCGGGAAGAGTTTTTTCACCAACTACGTCGTATTCAACTACTACGCTTCCGGTGGGATAGTCAGGATCATCGACATAGGGGGCTCGTACAAGAAGCTCTGCAAGATCCTCGGCGGGGTATTCATCGAGTTTTCGAAAAATTCCAACATCGTCCTCAATCCCTTCTCCCACGTGGTTGACATAAACGAGGATGCCTCAACTATTACTGCGATACTATCACAGATGGCATTCTCGGCCACGAAGATGGTGCCGACGGAAACAGAAAGAACGCTCATAAAGAATGCGGTGCATTTTGCCTACGACAACAATGGTAGCGAGGCTGACATAGACACGGTGTACGAGTATCTGTCGAGCTTCCCCAAGTATGCCGACGAGGTCATAGACATCAATTGCAAGGGGAACGAGGATTGTATTGCTGACCTGCGGCTTCTTGCTTCGAAGCTCGCGTTCAATCTCCGTGATTTTACCACCCAGGGGCCTTACGGCCACTGGTTCAACGGTCCCTCCACGCTGGATATCTCCAAGGACGAGTTCGTAGTACTGGAGCTCGAAGAGCTCAAGAAACAACCCGAGCTCTTCAGGGTAATCACGCTCCAGGTGCTCAACTATGTCACCCAGGACCTCTACCTTTCCGACAGGTCCAGAAAGCGCCTCATCATATTCGACGAGGCATGGCAGTTCTTCAAAGAGGGCGATATGCTAAGAAACATCATCGAGGAGGGATACCGGAGGGCAAGAAAATACGGGGGGAGCTTTACCACCATCACCCAGTCGCTTCTAGACCTCGAGATGTTTGGTGCCGTGGGGGACGTGATTCGGGACAACTCGGCGTACAAGTTCTTCCTGGAGTCCCCGTCCTTCGAGAAGGCGAAGGACAGGAAGATAATCGACTACGACCCCTTTCTCATGCAGCTACTCAAAAGTACCAAGAGCCCCAAGCCGAGGTACAGCGAGATATTCATGGACACGCCGATAGGCGTTGGTATAGCCCGGCTGGTGGTAGACCCGTTTTCATATTATCTTTTCACCTCGGATGCCGGGGAAATTGCGCAGATAGAAAAGCTGGTGGCATCCGGCATGTCGTATGCCGAGGCTATCAGAGAAATGGTCAAGAAAAGGGGGAAATAAGGAGGTGATTTCATGCTGCGGCTAGCAAGCGAAACCGATCACATTCACGTCTTTTTGATCACGGTTGCCGTTACATTCTTTGTTGCCGTTGCATCTTTCGTTATAGTTTTAACCCCCTCCCCGGTTTGTGCCGGCTCCGAGATTGAAACAAAATTTCGCACACTTTATATCAATTTTCCGATGATGAGTGGCCAGAATATAAAAATACCGCCCGATATGGCTTTTGGCGCTTTCAATGATTACGGGTACTTCTGTTCAACCTTGGCAGAGGGTATGACTCTGCCCGACAACCATACTCTTCGTCTTATTGATGGGTTATTCGCGGTTGTTCCCTGTTTTACTGCTTATTTTTCTCACCATGCAGACGAGCAGTTGATTCAATCTATGTGCGATAGCCCGAGTATCATAAGTATGAGAAACGTAGGCAAGGTCACTCCCTCTCAACTATGTCGGGCTATTATCCGCTTGGCGAAGAAAACAGACTATCAACAGTATCGTAAATTCGTAGTTTTTCTAAACACGTGCTTGAGAAACGTGGACAAGCCTCTCACCTTAGGTAATGCTCAATTTTTATATTTCGATGAAAAGTTCGTTCACCGAATATCTGTGGAGTTAGATGACCAAAGCGTCTGTCGAAGAAAGGCCCTTGAAAGCCTTATATTTGGGATAACCTACCACGCAAACGATCCACATTTTCTATTTAATCAAAAAAAGCGGCTTATTGAAGATGCTGTTTTGAGGAAAGACTTCGACCTTGACAAGTACAGTTTTCCTAAGGATTTCCTTTCGCTCTATTTCAAATTTGAAGAGATGTATCTGGAGTCACTTTTGAACCAAATTAAGGTTATGAAGGTTCTCCGATAAAAAGAAAGAGGTGGTGAGAGTCAACTATCCTCACCTACAAGGGATTTAATAGAGTATGTATTCTGTGGAGGTGTATGATGAGAAGAGTTAACTCTTTGGCTCTAGTAATATTGGTCCTTTTTTCGATTCTCTCTATAACTACCCCAACACGTGCCGCCTGGATAGACGACTGGATCGACCAGAGGACCACTACGAGTCCGGACTATTTCGAGGGGCAGAAACGTCACTACGGGACCCTGGGAGGATTTTCCGCCAGGTGGCAACCTTCCCAGGACCATCTCTTCAGCATCGCGCCTCCGAAATTCAAAACGGGCTGCGGAGGAATTGATGTGTTCATGGGCGGTTTCAGCTTTCTCAATGCAGACTATCTCGTACAAAAACTTCAGAACATGATGAACGCAGCCCCGGCAGTGGCCTTCGACATGGCGTTGGAAACGCTCTGTTCTCAATGTGCCAAGGCACTGAAGTCACTCGAGGCCATCTCTGACAGGCTGAACCAACTCCAGTTCGACGACTGCAAGGCCAGCAAGGCGGTGGTGGCGACGATTGCTGACGGGATCAAGAATGGTTTTTCCTGGGAATCGATGAAGAAATCCCAGTCCATAGCCGACTTCGTACAGAGCACCGGTATTGTAGACCTGTGGAAAGAGATCACGGACAAGGGAGACAACCACAGTGCAGACCAGGCGATGCAGGATATTGCGGGCACGTCACCCAATTCGATGGTTTCATCCTGTCCTACCAGGATAAAGGACGTGTTTTTCACCACGGGATATATCCTTGACCACCTTGCCACCATAGAAGGATTCCCCACGAGCTATGCGGAGCTCATGAGAGGCTACGTTGGTGATGTGTCAGTGGATGGTACTAACATTACGTACGAATACGTACCTCCCTGTCCGAAGGATTCCCCGGAAAACATCCGGGGATTGGTGGACGGTGAGGTATGGATTAGGCCATCATCGGGCGGTGCATGTGTCAAGCAGACATCGATCACGATAAATGGTCAGACTTATCCCAGTGTCCGTGACTGGGTATTCAGCACCCTCACCTCGGTGTGCCAGTCGCTCATAAGCAGGTCAGCGCTCACAAGTGACCAGCAGGATTTCATAAAGGTGATTCCGATCCCTGTATACAACTCCATGGTAGCGGATGTAGCCGCCGCAGGACCTGGCGCCAATGCGTCACGCATAGCCGAGGTTTACACCGACACGGTGGCAACCGCCTATGCGTATGTGATAATAACAGACCTCTACGATACGATCAGAAACGTTCTCGAGCTCGCAAACCACCTCACCAGTGTCAAGAAGGGGGCCCAGAATGGAAACGACCAGAACCATTGCCACATCGAGCTGGCGGAGGCGGCCAAGAAAGAGCTCGGTCAAATCATGGACAAAATGACCCCATTCATACGTGCTGCACGCAAACAGTACGTGTCAACGCTCTCTGAGCTCGTAACGACCAAGGAATACAACAGCAGGGTCCGTGAGGCGACCAGCATCATACACGCAAGCATTGCGAAGAACTTCGGGGAGCCGCTAGCACGGAAGGTCAGCCAATGAGGAAGTATCTTCTCATATCATTTCTCCTGGTACTTGTAGCCGGTGCGCTATCACCGGCACATGCAGATGTCCCGAATGCGCTAAAGACATACGTCGTGTGGAACCAGTTCGATGCCACCGTAAACACCTTCCAGAGGATTGCGCTCATCATGTCCGATTCGCGCTACACCGGGCTCTTTACCGGGGTGATCGTCATAGCGATGATAATCGGTGGATTCTACACTTTTGGTCGAGCGCTGGTATCGGGATACAATCCCCTGTACGGTATGCTCACCTGGTTCGGAGTGATCATGATGGGGGTGATCGTATACCTGGCCTTCATAAGGCCGACCACCCAGATAACGATCTATGACGAGGCCCTCAATGAAACCATGACCGTGGGAGGGGTGCCCGAGGGGATCGTTTTCATAGCCGGGCTTGCGAATACCATCGAGAGAGGTTTCGTGGATCTCATCTGGACATCCGGGAGTCCTCAATCTTACAGGGAGAACGCAGGCGGGCTAACGCTTACCATCTACGAGAAGGCTTTCAGCGGTGGAGTGGATCTCTCCGGAGGAAGTACCGATGGGCAGTACATCAACATGTCGCTAAGGAAATACATCGAGGATTGCGTCTACTTCGAGATCCGGAGACCCGGATCGACCATCAATATAAACGATTTCAACACCACCACTGATTTCAGGACGATACTTGCAAACGCGCAGAACCCGGCCATTTATACCATGTGGTTCGACAACACTTACAGGACAGGGCTTACCGTGACCTGCACGGAGGATTGGCAGAACCACCTGGCGCCGTATCTCAACAGCCTCACGAACACGAGTCCCGATGTGCAGAGATTCTTGAACGAGCGCTGTGGTGAGGCCGGGATGGGTACGAACAGCCAGGCTGGAGGTGGTACCAACCTGGTAAATGTTTGCGTACAAAAGATGGAAGATATGACAACGCTTCTTTTTGGCACCAGGTATTCGGCGGCGCATCTTTTCAGGCAGTACGTGATAGCCCGTGCCCTTTTCGATGTGTACACGGAGAGCGCTCCATCTTCTGCAATAAGCGTGGTTGCAAACCGGGCTACTGGGAACTCGATGATCGGGATGGGGATCATGGCAAACGAGTGGATCCCGATCATAAGAAGTGTTGTCTTCAGTATCTTTATTGGGATGATACCGTTTCTGTGTCTCTTGATTCCAACTCCTCTTTTCGGGAGGGCGATGTCCTTTCTTTTTGGGATCTTCGTTTTTCTCACTGTCTGGACGATATGTGACGCCCTGGTGCACAGCTTTGCGATAGACAAGACGTTAGACCTCTTCAGGGAAATCTCCGACGGAAACTTGGGCTTCAAGAGCATGATGCTCTTCAGCACCGATTCTGCGAGAGCGCTTGCCGCATTCGGTGCGGCACGGTGGTCTGCGATCATGCTTGGCGGGGTATTCAGTTCCATCCTGGTGAAATTCGGAGGCTCTGCCCTGGCTCACTTTGCCGGGAACCTGTCAGCGTTCAAACAGTACGGTGCCCAGGCAGCAGAATCGGTCAACAATCCGTCCAGGTGGGCATCTGAGGTACAGAGTTTGCCCAAGGTAATGCCGAGTATTGCCTATGCAAATGCTGGCTTTCGGAATGTTTCGACGGCCATGATGTACAAGGCGGTATCAGAACTTGAGACTTCGCTTGGAGCAACGGCAGCCCTGGGTGGTGGCAACCCGGTTACTGCGGGATTTGCGACAGCCAGGGCGAACGTGACGGGTATTAAAGAACGTGTTGGCCACAGTGCTGCGATCAGTGAATATGCGAAGGCTCATGGCTTGAGTGAGAACCAGGTCATAAGTGCGATACAGAATTATCGTGTGGCCGCGAGCGGCGGCAGTGCTCGTGCGCTTTATAACCTGGCGAATGAGCTTGGCATTAGTGAGTATGCAGCGATGGACCTCATCCAAAAGGTTAGGACGACAAAGGAGTATGGCGAGTCCAAGGGTCTTGAGAGGGCCTACGAGAGAGCAGTGGAGAAGTCTGGTTATACCGGGTCTTTTTCCGACTACTTTGCCATGCAGTCCGAGCTCCAGAGCCAGCGTGGGTATTTTGATGCGGCGGCGGTAGAGAAGTACTCGAAGATGTATTCGGGTGGCCGTGATGCGTTTTTGAGAGACCAGGCCGAGTTCAGGACGAGCCAGGCGGAGGCGATGCTCCAGAAGATGCGTAAGAGCGGTCTTACTCCTGGGGCTGTTGCTCAGTTCCTCGGGGCACTCCAGGGGATGCGTAACCTGGTGGACAGCTCGGTATACGCGAAGGTTGGTGATAGAGGTGTATGGATCACGAGAGGTGGTGAGCAGTACAATGAGCTCTCGAAGATGGTTTTCCGGAAGGCGATCGAGGACATTGCACGCCACGGTGGTATGACCAGGGATACCCAGGAAATGTTCAGTCTGCTCAGAAACGATCCCCTTGCCTCGGCACAGCTCCGTGCGCAAGCGTCGAAGATGTCCTACACGGTATCTCCGGAAGAAGCCTTCAACATGGCACAGGCGTTCAAACGTGCTGGTGCAAATGTGACTGCTTCGGAGCTTTCGGGCTCGACTGTCAATGCAAGTTCGTATATTGACAAAAGTGGCCAGCTTCACCTGTCGATGGTGGCCGTCAAGAAGGGGGAGAGGGTGGCGGAAGTCGATATGAGGGAAGGAGAGTTTGGCACTCGCTCGATGGAGTACAACGTGAGAGGCTTCCGTGGTGTCAAACAGGACGGAGCGGGAGTGCCGTATTTTGCCAACCTGTACTACACGAAGGGAGAAGATGGGAACTACTATGTTCTCTCGGGCACCCGGGATCGAGGGATCACCACGACGAGAGAAGGTGTCTTCAAGACGCCTGATGGTATCACGTACATAGGACGTGAGCAGTACACGAGTGCCCCAGACAAGCTCGCTCCTAACGTACGGGAACATACCGAGACTGATGGTGGAATCACGCTCAACAGCAGTTTCGTGAGTGGAAACAAGGTCGTCTATGATTCCTCGAAGACGATCTCGGCGGGCTATGTGTACAAGAACTACCTGTCGGCCGTTGCAGAGGATAAGGGTCATAGGAGGTTAGGACAAGGGTTGGGGAGAAGTAAGGGGGCTATAAGAGACTTGGGAGATTACTTAAGTCTTCGCTCGCTGTTTCGACTGTCATTTGGTAGACCGCGAGGGAAATAATAACACACAGAGATAGGAGGGTGAAAAAGAATTGTCTGGTGGAAGAGGACAAATGTTGCAGCCCAGTAATATGAGTTTTGCCTACAAAGTCATTTACGTAGAAAACGGATTGATTGTGATGTTCCCCAGGGTGAGGCCATTCAACGAAGAGAATATCAAAGTTAAGACAGTTGGCGATGATTTAATCCTGGAGCTGGGGAGAAATATCGTTCTGGTAACAGAAAAGATGCTGAGGCATCTTGTAAAGACCCAGCATCTTTTTTTGTATGAGTCTCCAGATAGTGCTTATGAGGCGAGCGAGAGGAAGATGAGCTTTTCTGCCGACAAGGAAACTATTGCCAAGGTTCAGGGGGCATGGGAAGTTCTGAGAAATCAGTCCACACCAGTCTAATAGAGACTACTCATCATGCCAGATGTTTCCTTGATGGTCACTGAAAATCGGCAATATAAACGTGGCGTCGGCCCATCTCAATAGCCCTTCATCTGCATCAATTCGCACCAGAACGTAGGCCACCATGGACCCCAGGGCATAGAGAATCATACCGAGGATACCCCACTTGTAGTTTTTAGGGCTCAGGGTTTTCCTGGTAGCCTCTTTGGTCTTTTTAAAAGCGATGGGCCAAAATTTCTGTTCCATTTTTTCGATTTTGTCTACGAACGCCATGGTCAGACCTCACTGATACTGAAATTGCTCTCGATATACTCAACCCTGGTACATCTTACGTGCCACCCAGGGGCTCTGCTGTTGGTCCGACGTATCACGCCGCCAACTTTCTTTCTATTTCTCCGAGCCTTCTTTCAAGCTCTGCAACCTTGGTTTGTAGCTGGCTATGCTCATCCCGCCGAACGATTACTTCGTATAGGCGGTCTATGCGTTTGTTAGTCTCAGCTATCTCCTTGTGCACCAGGTCGATACGAGAATTTAGCTCATCCCGAAGCGTATCGATCCGTCTGCTCTGGTCAACGAGATGGGCGTTGATATCCGAGAGTCTTTTGTCCACCCCGTCTAACCTTTCATTGAGTTTTTCCTGACCTGACTTGAGCTCGGTTAGTTCAGGCAGAATCATCTCTTTGAAAAATGAGCGTAGTGCCTCTTTTATGTCCATGTGTTTATTTTTTCCTTCTTGTCCTCTGTCTCAGAGGGTCTTTCCTTTCTCTCAGTTGCCTTTCGAGCTTGACCAAAGTTTGACATTTTTGCTCCGGCTTTTTCTGCTTTGGGGTATACTAGGTATACCTCGGTCCGAGAAAATGGATTCTCGTCCAAAATAGGCACATTTTTGGATATTTTGAGCACATATTAAGTGTGAATCGGGTTTTTGGATTTGTCAAGTGGAAAAAGAAGTGATCTGCAAATGTACTTGCGTTTAGTGGCACTTTATGCAAGTATACTTGCGTATGGTCTCAAAAATAATAAAAAGAACATTCTGGATAAAGAAAATCGAGGAAGCGTGGCAAAAACGCTCGGTGGTATGGCTATCAGGAGTACGTCGAGTCGGTAAAACCTGCTTATGCCTTTCCCTGAAAGATATTGATTATTTCGATTGTGAGCTTCCAAGGGTGCGGCGAATGCTGGAAGACCCTGAAAGCTTCCTGGCAGAAGTTAGTGAGAAAAGGATAATACTTGATGAGATACACAGACTTCCCAATCCCTCGGAAGTTTTAAAAATTGCCGCAGACCACTTCCCAGATATGAGGATCCTGGCCACAGGCTCCTCCACTTTGGGCACATCTGCAAAATTCAGAGATACTCTTTCCGGACGCAAGGCGGAAGTCTGGCTCACTCCAATGATTCTGACTGACCTTGAGGATTTTGGACAGGCAGAGATTAAGCATAGGCTTCTAAGAGGAGGTCTACCTCCATTTTTTCTTGCAGAGGAATATCCGGAACGTGATTTCCAGGAATGGCTGGATGCATTTTGGGCAAAAGACATCCAGGAACTCTTCAGACTCGGGAAGAGGTACTCTTTTTTGAGATTTGTGGAATTGCTTTTGACACAAAGCGGAGGAATTTTCGAGGCAACGAGATTCTCTCGACCGTGTGAAGCTAGTAGAACCACCATTTCTAACTACCTTGAGGTGTTGCAGTCCGCACATGTCGCTCATGTAATCAGACCATTTAGCAGTTATCGTCCCTCGGAGATTGTTTCTGCACCGAAGGTTTATGCTTTCGATACGGGCTTTGTATGTTATTACCGAGGAATCAGTGACTTACGAGATGATGATTTGGGACTGCTCTGGGAGCATTTGGTTTTAAACGAAATACAGGCCCAGTTTCAATTGCGCCAAGTCCATTATTGGAGAGACAAAAGGGGCCACGAGGTTGATTTTGTACTTATTTTTCGTGGATTGGCACCGGTAGTTGTAGAATGCAAGTGGTCCGCTAATAATTTCGACGCAAAAAATGTGCTTGCATTCTCCAGGCGTTATCCGGAAGCAGTATTTTACGTGGTTTCAGCAGATGTAACAAGAGCGTATCATAGGAAATACAAGGGAATTTCTGTAAGATTCGTGGGCCTACACGACTTGATCAATGACTTGAGAGAAAAAACAGCAAAACAATAAATTAAGACAAGCGAGCCACTATGCACACAGCATAGTGGTCGGTAGTTCATAGCCAAAGTGCTGACTTTCGATAAAGTTTTGCAGGAATTGGCCAGAGGTGATTGAGAGTTTGTTTGGGGCTTATTGTTCCGATTAACAAAAGTGGGAACAAAGGAAACAAAGGGGACAAAAACAAAGGGTGTTCCTGCGGAACAAAAACAAAGACCTGGAAAGAACCGAGAGGTTGGTTCTATGTTGGAAGGAGGTCTTTCCAGGCCGAGTCGAGCTGAGAGGCCAAACGATGGAAGGTTTTTCTGGGTAATGGGGGTTTCCAGGCTTGGCCCCCCGTGGCTCGATGTTAAAAATATCCACAGAGGGAAAAGGTTATCAAGGAGAAATGGAATTTCTCAATTTCTCGGCCCACCTTTTGATTTTTTCCGCTTTTTCTTTAGGCAGGCAAACGGTGACAACTTCCCAGTCTCTAGGGCATCCGAGGGACTCTTTGTAGATTCGTTTAATACGGGAGACAGTTTCTCTCACCCGGGAGCGACTGACCCCTACTCTTCTTGCACTCTCAGTGATTGAGTATCCCTCGACAAGGACGAGGTGTACAGCTTCTTGCATCGGTCTGCCAAGTTTAGTACGAGCAAGGATTTTGCTTAATTCGGTCTCAATCATTTCGTGTCCTCCCGGTGGTTATGGACCTGGAGCACCTGGCAGTCAGCGATTGACCAGAGTTTGTCTTTCTCAATGTCTAGGACAAACCATCGCCAATCCTTGTCCACCTTGGCCCTCACAAGTTTCCATTTCTTGACTACTTTTCCGTTTTTGGTATCTCTAACCATCATCCCCGGTAGAAGCATATATAGAGACGAACAGACGAGTGGAGTGTTAGGGGGCAGAGCTGAGAATTTTTCCATTTTGCTCTTCTGGCTGCTGAGCGCCACCTGATGGACCAGGCGGCGCTCAGCAGCGTCCATTAAGAACATGACGCCGGCAACTACGAGCAACAGTAGAAATATGCCGCAGAAAGGAAGTATCTGTTTTGGCCCGGACAACTTCATCTTGCGCCTCCTTTGATGTTCTCGATTGTTAAGCCCTTTTTCTTGTACGTCTCGAAATGCTTATCTGTGTTGACGTACTCCCCGCCTGAAAGGGCGAGGATTCTCGGCGATTTTGAGGTAAAGATAGTCTGTGGTTGTGCTTCGAGCAATCCTGCCAATATCAGGGAATTTATGGAGGGTATACCAAGACCATGGCTTAGCCTGGCAGCTACAGTTAAGTTCTTGGAGTTGAGCCAGACGACCTTGCAAACCAAGGGAATAGACTCAAGGAGCACCGTGATTTCTCCTATGGCTCCCTTGAGCCCAAGCCGTTCAAGCTCAAAGAGTGATAAACAGCTGATAACGCCGTCATCTTCACCCTCAATTAAACTCCGCCAAACTTCTATAGCCTCAGGATTTCCCCGAAGAAGTTCGACAAAAAAACCTGTGTCAAAACCTATCATCAAGGCGGCCTCCATCCAGCAGGGTGTAGACATCATCCGAGACATGTACTTTTCCGACTAATTTCAAGATTTTTTCCGCATGTTTCTTTTTTCGGGTTTCATTGATGTAGTGTTCCAATCCCTTGGCCACGAAGCTGGACACGGAAAGTCCTTGATCTTTGGCAAGGGTTTTGACTTCCTTGGCTATCTTGTCTGGTAGATGGACAGTCAAGCGCATAATGTTCTCCTTTTGTTTTGGGTTATTATGAGCATATAGTATGCCCATAATAATCTCAAGTCTCTTAGTTATGTTACTAACCCCTTTCCTTATACATGAACTACCGACCACTATGCTGTGTGCATACCTGTACCGAGAATGAAGAACGCACCGCTTAGAAGTTGTTCATGTTCTCGATTGTTAAGCTTTCGGTAGCGGCGCCTCATAATGCTAAGACTTGTCTCAATGCGTTGTCTAAGTCGGTTATTTCTTGTATATCAAGTGAGCCTATGTGCTCTGCCAAGCGGCCTTTGTCAACGGCTCGGATTTGATCACACACAGCGACCACTTGTCGCCCAAGACAAGTTACTTTGACAGTCAGGGGAGGTCTGGCTACGGCAGTTGCGGATGATAGCGGAACCACAACAACAGTTCTTCTCGCCTGGTTTATAGGGGTGGCACCTACCAAAACACAGGGTCTCATTTTACGAATCTCGGCTCCCTTTGTCGGCTCCAGATTTACCCAGTAGATTTCACCACGCTTCAGGTTCAATTCCATCTCCTACAGTAATTTCCCAATCTTTCATTTCTTTGTTGAGGGCTTCCTCCGCTTCTACTTCGGCGGCACACCTGTACAATTCCTGTTCCCGCTTTTCAAGTTCTTCTTCAAGTAGTCTTCTGATTACCTTGCTTCGCTGCCTGGCGGGGATCAGGGCCTTCATCCGTGTTGCCAAATCATCTGGCAGTGAGATTAAAACCTTTTGCATTTAATCCTCCTCAATACAATACATATCTTTTATAATATACCTTATATAGTATATCCCATCTCAAGTCAAGCCTTCTCATGTTACAAAATATTAAATTTTGTAACATGCTCTCCCCTTCCACTTCGCATCATTCATTGAAAATCCCCTGAAAATTACTTCGTTTTTTGCTTGCATTTGTTACGAAACTATTATAGATTTAGTAACACAAACTATGAGGGAGATAAGCCATGGCTCATACCGTTTATACCTTGTACTTTCGAAACAGGCCCATTAAAGAAAGTCAGTCGAAAAACGAATTGGCACGGCTGAGAGCTTTTTTCACCAAGGAGAGCAGGAAACATTTGGAAATTCGGGAAGGGCGTCCAAGAATAACCGGGCAGCATCGGACGAGTGCCACCGGCACTACCCGTTGAGCCTTCTTTGACGTACTCCCCGCCTCAAAAAGGAGATAATGAAATGCGCTGTAAAAAATGTGGAAGTCATGGCGACTTCCGTTGTCCTTACATAGAGGAGAGGATTGTAAAGGCAGTACCTGCAAAAACCCATACCCACCCAATAGGAGATTTTTGCCCCGAGTGTAAAGGGGGCAAGGTAACCCACCGCCGTCCTATCCGTGGGCAATGGATTGTCGTTTGTCCACCCCCCGAAGAGGGGTGGGAGATTTACATTTGCGGGACCGCTCACAATAGAAGAATGGAGTTCCACTATAGCGTATCTGGGACGTGGTGCGGCACTGCTGCATACGCTTTCTGGATACAGAGAGAGGGGGGGGGTAGTTGAATGAGAAAAATCCTCTTAGAAGAGATAGTCAAGGAATTAAGAGGCTCCTTAACATGGGAGGTGAAGGAAAAAATTGGCAGGGAGGGCTACTTTCAAGTGATAAGCTTTCCAATCGAGAAAAAGCATCTCATCTCGTGGCCAGCTCCCAATATCCAGGACCCACCGAGACCCATAGAGATGGCACATGAACTCATCCATGCGCAATTAGCAGAACAAGTCCACCCACTTTTCAGTGCAAGTTTCTTCGCCCTGGGAACGCCAGAAGAAATATTGGAGGGGCTGTCCCCGGCGATGAGGGCCGCCTCGGATTGGTTCGTAGACGATAGACTGATGGAACTGTGTCCAGAAGACGAGCTAAAAGAGATCAAGGAACACCTCAAGCTCGTCAAAACCCACAGGGAGAAGTTCGATGAAGTTTTCTCTTTGATTATAAGTGGCTTCCTGCAAGCGCAGGCTGTCAAGTATGGTATCTACCCGAGAAAAAAGTTTGCCAAAAGGAAGAACAGGCAAGTCACCAGGGTCATGGACGCCTTTCTCAGCGTCGAACCATCTAAACCGAGCATCGGAGACTTAAAGAAACTAATCAACCAGCTCATCTCCCTATATACAAATCTACGAGTCGAGTTGGTTAAACAAGGGGCTATGGAAGTCTGGGAAGTTAAGGTCGCTAGAGAAGGGAGGCGGTGATGCAAATATTGGAAAGGACCTCTCTCAGGGCAAAAAGCCCTAAAAACGCTTTCTACAATCTAGCCATCATAAAGATAAGGGACGGTTACTTGGTAAAGAAAGAAAGCGGCGCCGGAACCAGGGTGCTGCATAAAGAAGCCTGGTTCAGAGAGACATACGAAGAGGCTATCAGGCTGTATCAAAAGATCCTTCGGGAGAAGACAAACCCGAAGAGAAGGTCGCCAAGGAAATATACCGTGGTTTCCGGAAATTCTCATCTTGCGAGCTGTGGACAATGACTGATTTTCCTGTTCCATTAAATAGAAGAGATATTGTTCGGGTATTCGACCGAAGGCTTCCCCCGTATTTTACTCGGGATGAAGTAAATACAATACTCCAGGCAAACGCCCATGACCCAAGGGGTCATCTTGTTGTCAATACCCTCTGGAAAACAGGAGTACGGGTATCCGAGCTTTGCGCCCTTAGAAAGAGAGACCTGGATCCATACGGCAAAGCTATTCGGGTCGTTACCCTCAAGCAGGGATTAAAAAGGGAGAAGAAATCCGGGCCTGGAAGGAAACCAAAACCCCGGCCAGTTTCAAGGGGAGTTGAGAGAATCATCCCCATTCCTGACGACCTGGTCGCAGAACTGATGGCCTTTCTCCACACCTCCGGAAACGAAGAGAAAAACAATTCGTTGGATGACCTCATCTTCCCCTGGAGCAGGATGACGATTCACAGGATTGTCAAGAAAGCCTGTACTCTGGCAGGGTTCGACGATGAGCGTGCACACCCTCATACGTTCAGGCACTCTTATGCGGTACATTTAATACGAAATCATGTTCCCATCACAATAGTTAAAGAGCTCCTTGGACATAGCAATATTGCGAGTACTCTGGTGTATCTTAGGATTGTTCAGCCTGAGAAGGAAATTATACTCAGGCAAGTTGAGTGGTAAGTTTGAGAGAAGGAGGCAGAACTGTCAACTACCTCCACCTACGTCAAAGACTTAAAGTTGACGTACTCCCCGCCTCAAAGACGAGGCTTTCTTGGCGATTTTGAGGTAGCCAAGAGCTTGAGAGTACGTATTCACCACTGCCTGCATTGTGGTCTTGTGCTAGACAGGGATATCAACGCAGCCCGTAAATAAGCCCCTCCCACATTACAACACTCAGGCAACTTAACTAAATATCTATCCATAGAACCTCTCCAAAAAATATCACACTCTTACACATAAAAATATTGACATGCCAACTGGTTATGATGTATTTGTCTAAATAGTTTTACTATAATTTTACAAGATAGCCATTTAAGGAGATCTCATCATGGCTATAACTATTTGTGTCTGCAACAATAAGGGTGGCCCTGGCAAGACAACTTCCTCTGTTAACATAGCTCATGCCTTAGCAAGAGAAAAGAGAAATATCCTTCTTGTAGATGCTGACCCCCAGAGTAACGCTACGGCAAAACTTTTGGACGACCGTATTCCACCTGAGCAAACCCTTTTCGCAGCTTTTACTAATATAGAAGATAACTCGAATAACAGTAACTCTATTATCCACTACACTAAATATGAGCGTCTATGGTGCATTCCAAATCACATTGACCTTACATCGAAAGAGCTGTTTATGGGAAGTGATCTAAGGTCGTTTTGGGTATTACGAGAGATTCTCATTCCCCATTCCGAGCGTTTTGATTACATCATAATAGATTCACCCCCAAATCTAGGAATATTTGTTGTTAATAGTCTTATCGCTTCTGATTTATTGATAGTACCTGTGGAATGTGGCTCAACAGACAGTTTGGAAGGTCTAGGTAACCTATTTGGTTTAGTGAGTTTCATAAGAGAAAAATTCAATCCTTCACTGAGGTTATATAAAATCCTCCCAACCAAAATTGATAAGAGGACCACAGCCAGCCGAATAGTTCTAGAGATGATTTTAGAAGCTTACGGAAAGGACAAAGTTTTCGAGACCAATATCCCCCGCTCGACTATTTTTCAACAAGCTGAGGCTATGCGTGGAAGTATTTTCGAAAGAGACCAAAATTCTTATGGTGCTAGGGCTTACCGCGCCATAGCACGAGAAATTATCAAGGACCTTGAGGAAAGCTAATTAACACCTTCCATTGAGGTGGGGCATGTCTGCACGCAAAAACAAGAGCAGAGGCACTTTAAAAGACCGATTAGAGGCTGAGATGGAACGGCTGGTTGGTGAGCATCAGGACCTGGGTGTTACAGATTCTACTTTTTGGAGTAAGAAGGTAACAAAATTACCGGTCCCTAAAGGGTCTGACCGTCAGTCTGACCAAAGGTCTGACCGTTTAGGCAGAGGTCTAGCAACAGCTCTAACCGAAGGTCAGACCAATGGTCAGACCATGGTTAAAACATTTGCTAAGAACGGACGGTCTGACCAAAGGTCTGACCAATGGTCAGACCAACATATCTCTCAATCTTTTACTTCGCGCGCAAACATACCCACAATACAACTAAATCAAAATCAATATCGTGTCTATAAATTGCTATGCAATTATGAGGGGCCGGTGGTAAGAGTTAGCGAAATAGCAAGCTATCTTGGTTTGTCTCCACACACTACAAGAAAAATTGTAAGGCGCCTCCGGAAGTTAGAAATAATCATAAATTTCAAAACAATTCGTCGTGCCACAATTCAAGGATTTGCATTTTCAATTAACCCTAATATAAGAGTCCTTGGAACTGATATTACCGAAACCAATGGTCTGACCTTTGGTCGGACTGACGGTCAGACCATTGGTCGGACGGTTAGACCATCGGTCCGACCAACAGTACCAAGTAGTAGTAGTATAATAAAACTACTACAAATAGAACTAGAAGAACTATACCCAAACTTATGTAATGCAGGTTTCTCAAACGAACACTTAGACCAGATACAAAGAGCATGGTTACTTCAGGGGATTGACCTTGAAGGTCTCCCAGATTCTCTTGAGAAAGCAGACTGGACACTCGCACACGATACTGGCAAGATTGAAAATCCTCTGTACTACGTTCTTTCTCCTTTGAAACGAGGCCCATTTGCCACACCACCTGGCTTCAAGTCCCGGAAAGTCCAGGCATTGGAACAAGCTGCCAAACAGGCAGCAGAGGAAGCAAAAAAAATAAGAGAAATTGAGGAACAGAGGTTTGAGGACGAATTTCTCATCTGGTGGACTCAATTAAGCGAGGAGGAGAAAGAAAAAGTAGATTCAGAAAACACTGTACTTCCAAAAGAAGGAAAACTACGAACCAATTTCCGGAAAGACTGGTTCCGGAAACACATATTTAAACCGTTGGTGTAGGATAGGCCATCGAGCAAAACATTGCCCCTGCTACAATCACTGCCACGGTAGTACCCACAAATCCATGATACCCAAGAACCAGCCCTCCAAGTACTATCAACATCCAGAAGACCATTCCCAGGTAACGTAAGTACTTCTTTTTCCAGGAAACAAGAAAGAGCAAGAAGGCATACGCGGAATGAAATGCGGGAAAAGCGGCCACCGGTTGGAAAAAGCCAGCAGTTCGCTCAGAAAATAGAGTTGCTTTCATGTTTACAAGATCCCGGGACAGTGCAAAGGATGCGTGATGGATCTTCCAGCTCGAAAGAGCCGGAGGGAGATACAAGAAGTATTTCGGAAGCTCGTAGATAGGGGAGGGGGTTAAAAGAAATACATTTCCGAGGGCCGTAAAAGCAAGAAGAAGCATCACCGCCGAATTTAGCCTGGCCGCCTGCCCAGGCTTCATAATGATAAGAGAAAGTGGAAGTGCAGATAGGCTCGCAAACCAAACGGTTGTGTAGCAAAAATCAAGAAAGCGATATCCGGATCCCGGGATATTCGAAAAAAGGGGTCTCAAAAGCTCCCATAGAACACGCTCGTGGAGAACCAGGTGGTGATTGGGATTGAAGGCAACGGAGCCTGCCTTGAGCGTAAAGTAGATGAGGTTGATGAGCATCATCGTTGGGACGAAAAAGGAAATCAGCTTGTAGCGTTGAACGAGCTCATGGTCGTTTTCTTTCCTGATGAGATGGACCACGACAGCTATTAAGAGCAACCCTGCAACCGCGTAGAGAAACGTCAGAAAGTAGCTCTTTAGAAGAAAAGCAAGACACGCTTTTTGGAACTCAAAATGCCCGAGATAAGCGGAGGAAACCCCAAGAAATGCCAGTGCCACGAAAAACAAAGTGATGGCAAGGCGCATCTCCGGAAAAGCGTAGTCCCGGATACGGAGAGTGGTTTCCCCCGGAATTGTTTGAGCAATGTAGCCTGGTCGCATCACTTTGCGTTGATGGTGGCGATGAGATTGGATGATGCCTTGAACTTAGGTACTCTCTTCTCGGGTATCATCATCTCCTCGCCGGTTTGCGGATTTCTTCCTTTTCGCTCAGGTCTCAAGACAACGGAGAAAGTACCGAACCCAAGAATCGTTACCTTGTCGCCTTCGGCCAGGCTCTCCTTTAGAATCTCGAAAATACTGTCCACGGCCTTTGCTGCATCTTTTTTGCTCAATCCTGTCTCTTGAGCAACTTTGTCTACAAATTCTTTCTTCGTCATCGCATCTCCTTTCTTAATTCGTATGAGTTATGGATTTCTTTGATGGTTGCGGGTATAGAGCCATTAGTTCGTATACCTCCGGAGGCATCTCTGTCGATACCGGGAGCCCGAGTTTCTTTGCTTCCTCGTGGAAAATAGGGTAGTCGTGCGTGACCTGTCCACCAGTGAGTCGGTCGATTACCTTCTGTATCTGTTCCGGGGACATACGGCCAGCCAATAGCGATGTTACCATTTCTCGGACCTGCTTCAAAGACTTTTTGGCTTGGTCGATTAGAACAATCGTGGAGTCGTCGATCTCATCCCATTTCTTGAAATGGGGTATATCGACAAGGGAGACAGCCGGAAGCGCCGTCTTCCCCTCGACAAGTTGAGGATCGAGGGGACCAATTATGGCATCCTTGTCCATGACTATCTTGTCAGCCGCAAGGGCAATCATCGTTCCACCACTCATTGCGTAATGCGGGATGAAAACAGTTGTTCGCCCTTTGTGTTCCTTGAGCGCTCGTGCTATCTGGTAGGCTGAAAAAAGTATTCCTCCTGGGGTATGGATGATCATGTCGATTGGTTTTCCAGGTGGTACGTTTCTGATGGCTCGAAGGATAGATTCTGCATCTTCCACCTTGATATACTGTTTCATGGGGATACCGAGAAGTCCCACGGTTTCCTGGCGATGTACCATGGTAATGACCACGGAGCCTCTCTCCAGCGCCATACGTTCCGCAATGGATTTCCTGTCCTTTTCCAGGAAGTGATGTTTTGCAACTCCCAGGAAAAAGGATACAAGTACCACGACCACCAGGATGGTTTTGAGCACTGTTAGTGCTGATGCAGTGGTATGGACCGTGCGGCCAACTTTTTTCTTCCTTGTAAGCGGAAACATGTTTTCCTTGAGACTCTTGAGAGCCTTCAAAAACGACGTGTATGGTCTCCTGGAGGAAACAGGGTCGATAAATTCTATTCCAACACAGCCGTTGTTGCCAGCAGTGTGTACCACACGCCCCTTGAGTTCGACTTTCTTTTCACCTGGAAGGGCAAGCGTGAGATTCAACTCTGAACCCGGAGCTGGTGGATCGGACATGACGAGAAGACACCCATTTTCGCTCAGGTTGCGAGTAATACAGTAGTTACCGTTTTCTTCTACATACGCCATTACCTGGTGCTCAAGTCGCTCTGATCGTCTTCGTTCTTTCTTCCGCTTTCTTAGCATCTAGCCTCCATGTACTTGTGGGTTGTTGGTAGTGGGTGGAAGCTCATCTCATGGTGGAGAAGAGCTGCAGATGATATCGCGTCCGGCATTTTCCAGGAGCTGTAGCGTGGTTGCTGCCTTGTTGAAGTAATTGGTACAACCGCAGCCCTGGATGATTGTCTCACCGGGGTTCACAGGGCAATTTCCGTTTTCGCAGGTTCTAACGATCTCTTTGTAGGTGTTAACACTTCTCCTGTAGTCAGCCGTTGTTCCTACCGGGGATGCCTGGGTGTCCTGTACGGGAACACGGACTATGCAAGACTTCTCGCAGTGTTCAACGTCCTGTCTTGGTGGAAGGTTGGTTGAAACGTTGGTAGTCTCGCCGCTGTCAGCGTTGAGATCCTGAAAGGTGAGAGTGCTACCGTTGTCGCTCAGGGTATCCTGTATGTGTCCTGCTCTTTGCTGCGCCTTGGTGAAGTCGTATACGTCGTTTGCCTCACAGGTGTAAGTTCGGTGAATGTTCCACCATATATTTGTGCCTGATTCAAGTACTCCGCTACTACTACCATGCTGGTAGGTGAGTGTGGTTCCATCGGCACAGAACGTCCAGGTTTCACCAGTGTAAGGGAAAACCTCGCTATAGCAGCTTCCGATGGGAGTCAAACCAGTAGGATTATGGTTCTTGTAGGTGTACACGCATCCCTTGTCATCGTGGTCGCACACCCTTTCTTCCGCAAGGCTGCAGTTGGTGAGGTCTATGCCGCTGCAGGTATCGGTGGTATTCGATGTTCCTACAGGATCTCCTTGTATACATTTTGTACCGGTAGGATCGATGGTGTAACCATCCGGACATGCTGCATGAAATATTATACTACCCATTTTGAAGTATTTATCATATGCTGATCCGTATTCCGTTAATTCTCTCGGTCCTGTAGCCTGCATCCAGCCTCCCAGACGCGGAGTATATGGAGGACATCCATAGACGTTGCAAGGGTAGCCGATAGTTGCAGTAGCACCGTGCAAAGTAATAGTAACTCCACCCATATTTACCGTGTTTCCAGATGCTTCAAGAATCCACTGGTCAGTGACATTTCCACTTCCTGTTGCTGTAAATCCATGCAACGTTACGGTACAGCAACCTGCTCTACCGCATAAAGTTAGCGAATGTCCGCTGGCTGTTACTGATCTTGGATCCTCATGAGTACACCAGGACCTGGTTATGGATATAGTAGGTAAATCAATGACATCAGCATGTATCGAAGCCTCCCTCAGAATCGAACAAGTTTTGGTAGTATACTGGTTTCCAACATTCATATTCAGGGTGTTGAGTTGTGAGTACATGCTGTCGGGATCCGCTGCCTGGTTTGCAAGTTCCTCGTCCCCTGGAAGTAAACCACTCCCGTCATCGTAGTACTGTTCAGGGTTAGGTACTCCGGAGAAGTAGACACCGCTCGTATCTCCCATGGTGCTGGTGGCTTGGCCGTAGTACTTGATCTCGGTTCCTGTAGTATTCACGCTCGTGATGGTAAAGGTCTTCTGTTTCTGGATTGAACTGACTATGCCTCCACCGAGGTCACGGAGTATGAGGTCGATATTGCTCCACACCAGGTTGGACCCGCAACTGGTATTGATGCAGTAGCAACCTGCAAGAGAGTCTATGCTGGGCACTTCTGTCGCTGTCACTCTTCCGGTAGTGTCAGCCTGCCAGGTAAAGTAATGCTTGTGCTCCCACGTTCCGGGATCTGCCGAGATGAAACCGTTGGAGCAGACGCCGGAGACGGGAACGGAGAGGTTGTAGACGTAATCTGTAGTCCCGTCGAAGTTTGTATCTTGCTTGAGAGTTACCGTGGTAAGGTCCCCACTCGATGAAGGTGCAACGAAGAGGTCCACGAAGACATCGGACGATGGAGCCGTGAGTTGAGCGCTAAAAGACCTGGAATCGTCCATGGTCCTCATGGAGGTGGCACTCGATGTCATGGGATTCGAGAACCTGGTCCTGACCTTGCTGGTGCTGTTGAGCTTGTGGTGCATGGTGGAGCCAAGAGACTTTCCCGTGTTGTAAGCACTGCTGTCCCACGGGTACCCCGAAGAGCAAAATATGACAAAAGAGAGAAACACAAACAGGAAAACAAACGTGGTTCCTGTAGCTGCGTGCTTACTTCGATTTTTTTGTGAATATAAGCGTGTCATTGGTCTTCCCTCGTTCGTATTCGTGCATGAACCACTGCTGGGGTGTTATCTGTCCCCTCATGTATCGTATGGTCCTGTAAAGTCTCAGGGTAAGCTCAGACATGGAGACTACACCAACGGATACTGGCATGTAGCTCCCTGATTTTCTCTCCACTATGATGATGGTTGGTGTCATAGTGATATTGAACCTGGCAGCCATGTTGGGATGTCTCTCCACGTCGATCATCCTCACTGGCCAGCCATACTTGTTTACGAAGTAGGCAAGTATGGACTTCTGTGCCGTGCAAAACTCGCAACCCTCGCGGGTAAACATGATGAGGGCAAAATCATCCCTTGCGCCGAGAAGCGTTTCTTGTTCTTCTCTTGCTCTCATTTTTACAACGGCCGCTCTCCCTGGGGCCGTAATCGGATATACCGTCTTGTTGGAAAATTCCGGGTGTTTCTGCTCCACGTAAGACATGACACTTGCGTATGCTACTGCCTTGCGCCTGGCTATGTCCTGCATGGTGAGATACTCGAGGACATTTTTTTCCGTCGGATTCTGGACGGCCTTTTTCATGAAAGTATTGAGAAGCTTCTGGAAGTCGTCCGGGTACATGTTCCAGAGTTCCTCCATGGTGTAGTCGCTAAGACTCGGAAGATGTCTTGCGACGGTCTTTGATTTCTTTTTCTTCTTCTTGATGGCCTCTTTTTTGTACCAGTACCAGCCTTGTTTCCTGTCCTGGTAAAAGGACCTGGTTCCATGGTCAGCCTCTTGCTTGATGCTCTGATGAACGGAGACAAAAGACTCCGGTGCGGGTCTTTCTGCAGCAGCGCAAAAGGACACGAGCAATAAGCTAAATAAGGGGTACAGCAAGAGCCTTGATCGCACTTTTGTCCTCCAGTCCTATGTAACGTGAGTCATAGCTGTCTATACAGGTACCCATGGCAAAGAATTTTCCCTTCGGGATTATTCCGTGGTACTGGAATATCTTAACGGGTACTCCCTTTTTGGAGTGTGTCTTTGCAAACCCGAGAAATTGGCCATTACAGTAAAATTCGCGTCCGTTTTTCACCTCCAGCCGGTCGCCCGAATCACATGCCACGTATTTCACTACGAGGCATGGCCAGCAGTTGGGGACGATCTTGGTGTATAGTGGTACGACTACCAGCGATTCCTTCTTGATATCCGATGGCTTGAAGTTGCGCTTGTAAAGAAAGATATAGTGACCGACCGACGGGGTAGGGGAGATGGATATTCTCTTTGGTATCATCCAGCCCGTGTAGAAAAGAGTCACCATGCCGAGTAAAAGGCACAGAGAGCTTCTGCGGTCGTACTTAGCGAGTGTTTTCCGGAGTATAATCTTCAACCTTTCCACTTACCACTACCTCCTTCAAAATGAGTATCTTGTTCGAGGAATAACTGTTCTTGATATCTGAACTGAGGCGTTTCAGACGCCTTTCCAGTTCTTCCTTGGGGAGCTTTCCTTCCATGTATTCCTTTTTGAGTTTTCCAATGTAGCCCGTCATGTCTATCACAGCTATCTTGGTGGCATAGTGCTGGTCGTAGTACCAGATGCCTCCTGCTGTGATGAGAGCACTCACGATGACAGATACGATGATGGTTTTGAGCATCTTCAATAGAAATCCCTCCTTAGCTGGTTGATTAGTGATTGGAGCTGGCTGCTCCCGGATTTTTTCCGGATTCTTTCAAGGGCATATTCGAGGGATACATCACCATAGACCACGTAGGCATCAGCCACAGAAGTATTCTCCTCGAGGCCCTCGCTTTGCTCAGGGTCTACCGAATCGATCCCCCTGGCGTAGACGATCGCCGGAACTTCCTCCACCCGGTATCGGCTGAAGAGCATGGGGTCGATTTCGACGTTTACGTGATAGAGCTCACACCTGGTGGAGAAGGGATCGCAGGAGCTGTCTTTTAGAAGAATCTTCGAGATGAACCTTATGGTAGGCTTGATGTAGCGCATCCCACCTATGAATCCCCTCATGACCATGGTAACGTTCGGATCCCTCAGCCTGTCCATGTCGGCCGCGTAGTTTCTAAGCGTAGCGATTGGTATCGAAGAGGAAATGAAAAGATATATCCGTTCGTCTGGCATGAGGTAGTTTTTCTGGTCGGGTTTCTCTTTCTCCAGGGCTTTTTCTGGGTATCCGGAAAAGAGAAGGCGTTTCAACTTACGGGTCTCTCTTTTCAATCTCGCCTGGTAATCCCTGGAGTGGTAGGTTCGGGCTATATCCCTGGCGGCCATCTCCGCGTCGTAATCGTGTATTTTGGGGACCTTGAGCTTGCCTGCCTCTTTTTTCGAGCTCTCTAGGAGCGTTCGAACTCCTTTCATATCCGGAGCTTCTGAGTTTGCCAGAAGAGATGTAGAGAAAAGCAGTAGAGAGACGAACGATACCACGGCAAAAATGCGCCTGATTGCGCCCAGGATCGCCTTTTTCCTGCTGGTATATGTCTTGGTATCTCTTCGGTTAAAAGACACAGCACGCCCTCTTTCTGAACAAAATGTACATGAAGTTATCGGGAGCATCTCCCCCTGATGGAAGCGGTGGGTTTTTCCCGGCACCCCAAATAAGCTCGGATCGTCCCACCGGCACACACTGGTGTCCGGTTATTGGCTTTGCGAGCGAAAACCGGTAGTTTCTCTTCACCCAGATAGGGGTAGGAGTACACTTGCAGATATCAACTCCCGTATCACAAAGAGCGCCGAAGCGCCCCATCTTGTACACGAGCCTCGATGCAGCGGAGAGCGAGGATTGTACCAGCTTGTCATCGTTTACATGTCCGCTCATGGGATAGGTGCTTCCGGAGGATCCCATGCACCAGAAAAGTTGCGAGATCGGATGTTTTCCGTTCGAACCCACCGAGTCTGCCGTGCACGATAGCTGTGCAGGCATGTTCCCGAAAAGAAGGGTTTCTGGGTATATCATGACAGCCATGAGGTCATCGTTCCACGTTGGATCGAGCTCGGTCAGGTACGCAATATCGAAGCCGCTGTGCTCCAGGCATACCGAGTCCATGAATAGTTCCAGGAGTGTCCATACAGGATAAATCGCATAATGGGCCTGGTAGAATGTGGAGGGCATCTCTTGCTGGTCTCCTGCATCTTCGCTCCCTCCGTTCAGGAACCCGTGCTTCGGGGAGCTAAAGCCAACACCGATAGAAGGAAAGCAGTATGCGTCTTTCACCACTTCGATGAACCTGGCAGGCTCCCAGAAGCTGATGGAGATCCCGATGCGAAAGAAGGGTGGAACCGATATGGGACAGATGCAAATGGGCATCTTGGTCGGATCGGGAGCATCCGGAGTATCGGTTGGAGAGCCAACGATGGTCACTCCTGCGATCTTGAAGGGAAACATGCAGTGCCAGCAAACTTCAGTAATTGGGTTGTGTATCGAGCCCTTGCAGATCGCATCTGCCCTGGCGGAGATGAAACACACAAAAAAGAGAACCAGGGCGATATAGAGACTACTTTGATTCTTTTCCCGCGATATCAATTTCTTCTACCTCCATGTAACGGCCTTCCTGGTGTATCACCGATGGAACGGCCTGTAGCTGAAAGCGATGAACAATGTCGGTCGTAGCGTAGAAGACCGGTCGGTCCAATTTTTTACCAAGCTCGAAGTACGATCCTTTCGTAAGAAGAAGCATGGTCCTGATGTCCTCCGAATACGGGGAGTTCAAAAACCAGCCAACCTGTTCCGGGTCGCTTCCGTCTATCACGACCACGGTCTTGTCGAAGTGGATATAGTCGAGGGGGTTGAAGGTGTATCCCCTGGGATAGAGGATCCCTCCTTTTCCGTCCGGAATATCGAAGGGAAGGGTATAGGTCATGTCCACGAGTCTCGTCCTTGTAGTCCGAGCTCGTGGTAACGCCGTTGTATCGGGCCTGTAATCCTCGATGGCTTTTTCTATTTTCTTTCTGCTAAAGACGCTGTGCCAGTCAACCTGGGAGACGCGTTCTTTTATCTCGTTTAGGGCATCTCTTTCCGCGAGAGGGTATGTTTGTCCCAGGACACCGAGCTCATGCATCGCCGCATAGAGCGGAGCTCCGGTGAAAAGGACAACTATGAAGGCTAACGAGATGGTTATTTTACTGCGTACTGTCATAGAAGTTCTGTATCTTGTTCTGCAAAGTGTTTCCGATCTTTTGCTGGGTTGCCGTTACTATGTCTCCGTACCACTCGGAGAGGTCCATGCGATCGAAGTCGAGCATTTGGAACTCGTCCGTGGTAAATCCCCTGCAGTTCGGGTGCTTTCCGCTTCCCCAATCCCCGGTTGGTCCAAAAGATTTCAACTGGGGTCTTCCCTGTTCCTGGATGATCCTCCCGAGCTTGGAGTTGAAACAGCAGTATGTTTTCTTGTGCTGTACGCACCCGATGAGCGGCAGGCTCTTGGAGCAATAAGTATCTACGTAATGGCAAAGACCCTTTTTCCTCTGGGTGACGAGCTGCTCTTCTTCTCCGTCACACTCACCAAGCCCAAACCAGGTCTCGTCCTGGCTACAGCAGTTCATCCAGCCTGTCTCGAGACCTGCTTTCCTGCATCGCATGTCATGTCCGTTGAAAATGTAGAGCGTGCCAAGACAATTACCGTATTCATCTACCTGCCCATCGTCCTTTTTGTCGTCTGCTCCCTGGGGTGTATCCTCGTCCACGATATCACCCGGAGAGAATTGCTCGCAGCTATTAGGAGAACATTGCCTGGTTCCGTTTACATCGTAGCAAGCATACTCGGACCCAAGCGGGCATGTATTGTCTCCTTCGTAGCACTGGTTTTGCTGAGGGTCGTAAGTACCCTGTTGGCAGATGGGATTCGCTTCACAGGTTCGAGATGTGCCCGAGTAATCGTATCCCGTGGGGCAATCATGGGTTGCATCGGTTTCACACATATCCAGCGTGGAAGAATAGGTGCTTGGAGAAGTACACTGGGGTGCCATCTCGCACCTGTCCGTGGAACTGTTGAAAGTATATCCAGCGGGGCACATCGAAGCAGCATTGACCCTGCACTGTTCTAGTGAAGTATCGAAGTATCCGGGACTGCAGTCGGGATCTCCCTGGCAGATATCGGCGCTACTGTTGTAGGTATACCCGCTGGGACAATCGTGTTCTGGCGCGGCAGTGCACGTGTCGAGGGTGGTGTCGAGCGTGCCACCGGAAGGGCAGGTGGCATTGAGGGTGCAGAGATCCAGTCCTGGGTCGTAGGTGAAGGGTGAGCTGCACAAGGTAGGACTGACCTCGCACAGGTCGGAGCTCGTGTTTAGCGTGCCTCCACCGGGACACGTAACGCTCGCAACACATACCGAGCCGTTGTAGTTGTACCCGGTCGGGCAGACGGCATCGCAGGAACTGGACTGCTGGCAGTTGTTCTGGCAGTCTGAGAACTCACAGTAGGTAGTACCCGTAAGTGAACACTGGTAGCGTTGATCGCAACTATAGCTTATGGTTATGGTCTCACCGTCAACGATACATTGGCCTACATCTGCGCCTCCAGAGGGAGGGTTATTGTTCTCACAAGTAGGATATGCCGTGGATCCCTGGTCTTCACATGTTGCAGAACCAGGCCATCCAGCGGGTGGGTCTGTTATAAAGACATTACAGTATGCAGCCGGACAGGAACTGCATCCAGAGCAGGTTCCGGTTTGTGTGCATGAGGATTCGCAAGTGCTCCTGGAAGAATACGTTTGTCCGCTCCCTGGGCATCTCCATTGAGCCGTTGCTTCACAGCGGTCCGTAGATGCGTTGTATGTGCCTCCCTCGGGACAAGTGGGAGCGAGTTCACACATCCCCGTGGAGCTGTTGTAACTGTAACCATCGGGACAGGTCAGAGAAGTGGATTTCACGCATTTGTCGGCAGAGCTGTCATACGATGATCCTTCCGGACACTCGGGCAGTGTCTCACAATTACCAGTGCTGGAGTTGTAGGTGTAAGGAGAGTTGCAGGAAGGAGTGTAACTCACTTCACACTTGTGCGTGGAGGGGTTGTATGTGCCTCCACTGTTGCAGGTCGGTGGTGCTAGACATGCGTCGATGGACGCGTCGTAGCTGTATCCGTCCGGACATGAATCAGATATTATGATTTCGCACAGGTCGGTAGTCGGGTTTAGTCCACCTCCATCCGGACACTCGGCGTTGGTTGTGCATACATCGTTTGCCTGGTTGTAGGTATATCCATCCGGACACGTTATGGTTGGGGTGGCTTCACACTTGTCGGTATCAATGTTGAGTGACCCACCCTCGGGGCAAGTGGGGTCGCTGTAGGTAGCGACACACTGAACCGCCTGGATGGGGCAGAAATATCCGTCTGCGGTCTCTATACACTGCGCTGTCTCGTCTTCATCTATGCTACCGTCACCATTGACATCCACCATGCACACGTAGTCGCCATCCCCGTATGTGTAGGAGTCGTTGGGGACCTGGAAGCTGAGTTTCAATCCTGATACATCCGTTCTTGCGTAAACCACCCAGTAATTCAACGGAACTGCGCGCTGGGAAAGGGTAGGGTCGTTGAGGTTCTGTTCCTGCCACTTGCAGGCTTCTGCGTCCGCCGTGGTATTGTCGGTCACACAGAAGGGGGATGACTCACTGGTGCCTGACAGATGGGAGTCAACTGTAAGCCCGGGACTTGTGTCATAGGGGTGGTCGTATACGTCCTGGGCGTGGAGTCTGAGTTGGAATATGACCGTTGTGCCGTTGTTTGTAATGTTACATGAATAGCTGTCGGCGATCTCGGGAAATGTGTCCGGGAAGGCTCCCCCGGTATGCCAGGTATCATCACAGGTAATATTGCCCTGGGTGCCATCGTAGTTCACCGTGACAGTGGTCCCGGATATTGGGACGTTTTCACCGTTTTCCTGCGGTGGAATGAGTGTCAGGGTATGGACTGTGAAACTCTGTGGAGCGCCAGGGTTGTAGATGAGGATCGTACACGTAGCCGGGTCGGAACAGCTTACGAGGGTCTGGGCACACACGTTTCCCAGGGTGTAGAGCCACACAAATACGAGCAAGAATACCGTTGTCATCTTACGCATACTTTCTCCTCTTTTTTGCTCGCTACGTTTTTCTCGCCGAACCACCTCTCCACCAGGTCATATATATCCTTCGGTGACAATGGGATCCCGGTGTCCCTGAGACCTGGGGCCGTGTTGAGGTCGATGGCGTAGAGAACTCGGCCTGGTATGAAGTCGATGGCAAACATCGGGCATCGGATATCGAGGTGAAGTATGTGCCTGCTCGGGCAAAGATACTCGATATCCACCTTTCTTGCATGGTTCGACATCCAGCTATCATACCCGGTATATTTTAGCCAAAATGCTTTGTGTCCCACCTGGAGATAGCGATAAGAGACAGCATGGGGTGATGGGGTTGTCTGGATAAACTCGGTGCAGAATTTATCGGGATATTGCTCCAGGGCAACCTTTATTGGCACGCATACCTTCCCCAATCCACGGTGGGCGTATTCGTCCAGGTAGACCACGAGAGAGAAGAGGTTTATAGCCTTGTTGAAAAGTTCTCCCTCGAAGTCGTACTCGGCCTTGACACGCCTGTATACTTCGCGCACGGTCCCGTAAATCGGTACCTTGAGACCGTGATTCTCAAAGAGGCGAAACTGTTCCCTCTTCGACATCGATGTCCGACTTTTTCTTTCCCAGACAATGTCTGCTCGGTACCTGGGATAGAACGCATGGTCGTAGAAATCCCAGAAATCGGACTCAATTGCTATCTTCAACACACGCAGAACCTCCACTGCATATCGACGACCCTCGAGTTTCGTCAAAGGTCGCAGCATAGCTTTTGGTAACCGGGAAAACACCAAGGTTCTTGGTCGATTCGAGAAGGCTGATGATCGTGGACTCGACTCCACCTCCCCATCCCTTGAAGAGCTCCTTTGAGTTGTCCACTTTAACGAGGATGAGGGGTACTTCGAGTTTCCCGCCATTGAGCTTCCTTGCCTCTTTTTCGTTCTCCCACACTATCTTTTCCGCAAGATGGTAAGATGTCCGGGATTGACACTGGAAAAGCCTGCCTGTGACCCACCTTACGGTCATGTCCCTGTCCCTGGTGGATATGGAGACAGGACGTACAATCAAGGGGGTGCCTGTCTTGGCACACAGCTTTCGGAGCTCTGCTATAGCGTGTTCACAGTGAGAGCACGAAGGAGAGGCAAATATCTCAATTGCTTTCTCCTGGGATACATCATCCAGGGTGAGCGTCGGTTTCAGTGTGACACTCGGGTAGAAGAAGGCAAAGTGAGCGACGAAAAAGAGCATGAATCCCGAGAGAACTGCATTTCTATATCTCTGTACCCCTGCAGATACAGCGCACAGGGTGAGAAGTGCAAAAAAGACGAGACACGTTGTGCACAGTGACCTGATGTAGAAGAGCTGGAGAAAGGTGAAGTATGCCTCCAGCCCAAGAAGAGAGCATAGGATGAGGGAAAATACTTCCTCGTTGTTCCTCGCATAGAACCAGAGCGAGAGAAGGAGAAAGAAGGTTGCATAGAACCCAACCGGTATCGCGAAAGCGGTCCCAAAGGACGATGAGTGTACTTTCATGCAGGCCGAGGTGGAGCACATTATGCCGGTTTTCCCGACCAGGTCTCCTATTCCGACTGCAAGGGAAAGAGCTGCCGTGCTCATAACGAGCAAGAAAGTAAGTTTTTTTCGCATTTCACGCCTCCGCACCATTCGCTACTTTACCTCGGATGGTAGTGGTTATTTTTGTGTTCTCTACTTGATATATATAGAGAGTTGGTCAATTTTTTCTCCGGATTCGGGGAAAAAAGATGGAAACCTACAATCCACTACTCGTTGTTTTTCTTCCGTATGAGCGGTTTTACGTCGGATATTTCTTTTAGGATGGCAACGTTTTTCTTGCGAGCTTCGAGCTCTGCAAGCGAGGTCTTGAACGCACTTGCTTGTAGCGGCAGGTAGAACCCGATGGTTCTCTTTCCGTTTTTGTAGACCGCAAAGCGAGCCCCGGTATAGCCTTCGCCGATGAAGGAAGGAATGAAGCCTCTTTCTACGAGCATTTTTTTCACCGCGTATTCTATCGACCTTTTCTTTTCCTTGGTATCTGACCCGACGAGAACCTCCGGATGGTTGTGTTTCTTTGCGAGCTCGAAGACGATATCGCTCACGAGATCCAAGGTGAGATAGACAAGCCCGTTTTTCATGGAAAAGGCGCTGAAGTGTATTCCATCTTCGGAGACGTTTACGTGGTCTTCAACCAGGGTGAGAAATTCATCGAGATCCAACCAGGAGAGTTCCTGTGGTTTGGGTGGCTCTACCCTGGAAGCGGATGCCTGCCCTGGAGACACGCTATCTGAGAGCTTCTGCTCCTGCACCAGGCGAATGAGCTCCGGCGTGGCTTCTCCTTTCACGGCGAGCTCTTCTGTTTCCATTTCCCTTGCTTCCTGGTCAGCTTTCCTGAGCTCGTATGTGAAACCTTCTTGCACCGGGTAGTGGTGCTCTCGGATAGCGGTGAGTATGTCATCGCGTTGCTGTGAATCTCCCTTGAGAATGACCTTTTTCATCACCAGGTACGAAATGTACGGGTGGTCTCCCTTGGCGTACTTCTGTATTTCGATGAGCTCAGGGATCTTTCCTATGTCGTGTCCCAGGGCAGTGACCAGGACCTTCCCGAGGAGCATCTCGATATCCCGGGTCTTTGCTTTCTTGAAGTTCTCTATCATGCGCTCAGAGACGTTCAGGGAATGGTCCAGAAGCGTTACTCCGGAAAGAAGGTCATAGACGTTACGTAGTTTTTGGTATTCCCTGTCCGCGTCTATGTTCACCACCGATGGGCAATCTCCGTAGCTGTCGAGGAGACCAAGAATCATCTCGATACTCCGTAGATAACCACCTCGTTCCAGCACCCTCCGGTGGGGCTCGATGTAGCTCTCATGAAAACTCTGGATTCGACCATGTTTCCAGTTGTGGGTCGCTGGTTTCCGGCTGTGGGTTCCAGGTTGTGGATTGTCATGCGCGGGGGCGTTGTGGAGCTCTGGAGAAGAAAAGGCCCTTTCGAGCGCCCGTCTTCGCTTTTTTCTGCTCCCTATGCTTTCTTCCGGGATCCAGAGATATACCAAGAGCAGGAGAAGCAGAACTACTACTACCTGTATGATACGCAGTATCACTACGCCACCTCTACCCTGGGATACAAAACGCTCAGGTACGGTGGTTTCACGTGTCCAACCTTTCCCCTGTAAGCACCCTCGAAAGAGAACATGTAGAAATCCCGGGGTTGGAGGTTGAGTACGCTCTCGGGCCTCACGTTGGGCTCCTCGATCTCCCTTACGGTAATTCCGCCTCCAAGTGAAAGAAGCGGTGAAAATTTGCGTCTCATTCCGCTGTAGTCTGCGATATAGTCAGCGGTCTTGGGGTCGTTTACGCGCATGAAAATCTTGGTATTGGTGTTGTCCAGAATCTTTCTTGCGCTTGGCGGTCCTATCTCCGCCTCGATGTCTGCTATCGACTGCGTGAAGGCGTGCACCCATACACCGGCTCCGCCTGCCTTGTTGAAGAGGTCCTCGACGCCAGCGTAGAGCAGGTTGGATGCTTCGTCCATGTATACACACAGCGGCGGATCGAGCCTCCGTCCGGATAAAAAAACCCGTCCAACGAAACTCTGGATCATCGAGAGAAGCACTCGCGCCACTATGTGAGCGGTTTTCCTGGTAAGAAGGCTTCCTGTCTGTACAACCAGGATGACACGTTTTCCTTCTTCCAGGCGGCGGATGAACTCGTTGGCCTTGGCCTTGCCGATTATTGCGCCAACACTTCCCACCGAGAGCGACGTGAGCACCGTGCGAAGACTCGAAGATACCTTGGCGAAGTAGTCCTGCGGGGAGGCGAGTATCTGGCGAAGGGTAGCAAGGATCTCCTGGGCCTCCGGCTCCGACTCGTAGTCCTTTAGCTGTTCTTCCAGGTTCTTCAAGTCCTTGTAGGATGCCCTCTCCTTGATCGTGTTGAAGTTCAGGGTCGATTTTTCATTCTTTATTTTGGCAAAGAAAAGAAGGGCCTGGACGATCACAAAGGTGGTCTCGTAGGCGACGTTTATGAAGAACTCCTCTCTTGCCTTTATGCCTGATACCACGTGGGATACCAGCTCTTCGGGCATGTAATAGTATGCCAGGGGATCCATTGTGGCAGAACACCTGGGAAATATGGGTGTAACGAGGCAGAGTTCTGCCTCCCGTTCCTCTTCATAGGCTACCTGGACCACCTTGGAGAAAAGGTCTATGTCACCCTTCGGGTCGAAGAGCACTACCGAGTATCCTTTTCGGATGTCCTGCTCCACCATGAGTTCGATGAGCTTCGTTTTTCCGATTCTAGTCGAGCCAAAGCAAAAGAGGTGACCTTTCCTATCCGAATCCCTGAGTTTCACCTTCCGGACCTTCCCGGGTTCCTCCAGCCTGTAGCCGTAACCAATGAACGTTTTCTTCGCTCGTCTAAACATCCTCTACTCCATCAATGCCCTGTCTCTTGCAGCTTTTACTTTGCGTGCCCACGAAACACCCCAGATGATCAGAAACGGCATTACGATGGCGAGTCCGAAGATACCCACGAGCTCGAAGGCACGCTTTACGAGGAGGGGTTTCATGGCCATGAGAATGTAGTATATCCGTATTGCAGTGTGATACCTGTGGAGGCTCAACCAGTTTGCCAATTTCCATGCGGAGTGGGCGTTGATCCACTTGGATATGGAAATCATGAGAAAGAAGAGGATGAGCCCCTTTAGCACCATCGAGCATACACGCCCTATGAGAAGAGAGTCGATTGCCCTTCTGGTAATGCTCCCCACGTAACAGCGGCTGAGATAACAGCAGAGGCCACCTGATATGAGAACGGGAAGGAGATTGACCGACCAGAGGAAGACGTTGTTGTTTATGAGGGGAAAGTACCTGGCAATGGCGGCTCTCGTGTTGTCGTCAGAGACCAGGATCATGATGACGCTCATGAAGAGCGCGAAAAGAAGCGCCTCGAGGAACCCAGCCCCGAAGCCAACATTGAAGAAGTTGAGTTTCCCGCGGATCGTCAGGAAATCATCCGGGATCTCCTGCCCACTCACCTCTATGACGTAGAACTGCTGGATCTGGGAGATGGCATCGAGTATATGGGGAAATATCCTTCTAGTGCTCCCACCTCCGGATTGATTGAGTGGGATAATGACACCGGAGGAAGCATCTCCCGGGCTTCCAAGATACTCTCTAGGCATCGTCTTGTCCCTCCTGCTGTTTTTCTTCTTGCTCGACTTTCTCCACGACCACGGCGGTACCGTAGAGGGTGATGAAGATGACCGATTTCCCAGAGGAGATGTTGGTGGTCTCGATTCTCAAGTTAACGACAGCGTTGGCACCGTTTGCCCGGGCCTGCCGTATCATCTCCATCACGGCGTCGTTTATGAACTTTGCGTACACCTCCTGGTAGCTCCTCGATTTGCCACCTATAAGGTCCGTAAAGCCTGCAAGCCAATCCCGCATGACACTTGCGGCACCTATGGTAGGAATCACGATAGGCCCGATGTACGAAGATATCCTGTAGCCATCTATGCTTGGGGTCGTGGTAACTATGACGTTTTCCATTCCTTCTCCTTTTCAGGGGTGAATCCAGTAACATCCGAGGCACTCTTTCACCCAGGGCCAGTAGGTAACTGCCCATTCTTTCACCCAGGGAAGAATTAGTGCAGCCATGACACTCACCAGCCCTATGATGACGTTTCTCTCCAGTACTGCGTAGAGCACCCCTCCTAGAAATATCATCATGCTCACCACTTCCAGCCATGAGACACTGGAGCAGTATGCCTCGATCGAGCTCCGGAAAACGAGCCCCGCTGTGCTCAATCCGGCAAGCACGAGAAGAACGTAGATTTTATGCCTCGTTTTGCTCGTCAATGCTTTCTCCGAAGCAGGTATTTTCTAACCCTTCGAACGTACTCGAGGGCATGTTTTTTTCTTTTCCCACGGAGCTCTGAGAGCCCGTGGCCTGTGTTGTAACAGGCCACTGCATCCCACGTGTAGCCGTAGCGCTCCATGCAGCGCTTGAGTATCCATGAGCCGACGACGACGTTGTAACAGGGGTCGCTGATATAGAACCAGTCCCCCTTCAGCGTGGTCTTCCACCGGGAGTTTATCTGCATGATGCCATAGTCATAACTTCCGTCGGTGTTTCTATTGAGCGCCTCGGGATTCATCTCGCTTTCCGCCATGGCGATGGCCTCAAGCAGCATCGGGCTTATCCCGTATAGTTTAGCCGCACGCTCGAAGCAGAAGGCATCAGCACTGCTCACTGATATTACGGCGACAATCAAGGCAAGTATGAGTATCCTAATTCGCATCCTCAAACTCTCCATCCGGAAGCTGATCCACGTACTTGGCCTTTGTTCTCCCAAGCGCACCGCATGACCTGCAGTACACCTCGGAGTATTCCGATGGGGTGAACCTGTACCCGTTGAAGGCCGAATAATTTCCATTCTGGACTATCACTACCCAGTTTCGCTCCGATACGGGCTTTTTCCTCTCGGGGCAGTGACAGCCAAATGAAACCGACACGCTAACTCCCTCCTATCTTGCGTATGACAGCTTTTTTTCTCCTCTTCCCAATGCCCTTGCAAGAGCCCTCATGTTTGCTCCCCGGATCAATGTGCCATCCGAGAGGTAGAACATGGGAACACCCCGAACACCGAGCTCTCTCACGACGTGCTCCGTTTCAGATATGAGCTTTTTACCCTTCTCGCACTGGTAATCCTGGGTCTTGTTCTCTTTTTTCCAGGCATCGGCCAGGTATTGTTCGGCACTCAGCCCTCGGCATACGGCCTCTATTGCCTTCTGTCGGCCAATAGGTGGGTGTACGCTGTAGAGCACCAGCTTGAACTCAGCACCGTACTTGTCGGCATATTCCTTGAGTTTGCTCTCTGCCCTGTGGCAGTAGGGACATACGGGGTCGGTTATGAGGTAGACGGTCTTTCTTACCGCTCCAGCCTTGGGCTTCACGGTCATAGCCACGCATTTGTCCACCTGCTCTTTGAGAGTGAGGAACTTCTTTGCGTTTATCTGGTTGATCTGCGATTGCGTCACCTGGGTTCGGTTCTCGAACATCTCGCCTGCGATCACGTACTTTTCCGTGGCATACACGGGAACGAGCTCCCCCTTGATGTCCATGATGACCTCGCAGAGCCCGTTTACCTCACGCTTGGAGACAATCTTTGCAGGCGGGATCGGGACGTGTTTCTTGAGCGAAGCAAGGGTTATGGTTTTACACACGTCTGAGTCTCCTGCCATACATAGGCCAGCAAGTGCAAGTGTCACGACCAGGATCAGTGAAAAAATTTTTGCTCTCATAGATTTTCTCCTTTGCTTTTAAAATATTCCGGCGATCTCGGAGGCAAGCTTATCGCTCAACACCGCCACCGCCTCTTGTAGGTTGATGTTGGTTCTCGTTGCGCTTGCAACGATCCGTGTTCTGTATGCCTGGTACTGCGTGCTCAGGTTCTGGGTGCTATGGATGGTCGTCTCCGTGCCCTGTTGGAGATCCGAACGAATCTCTGTTTGTACGGGTGCATGTGCTTTTTCCTTGACCTGGACATCGATCACACCGAAGTACGTATCTACATGTAATGCAGCTCCGGCTATCATTCCAAGCCCACTACCGATAAGAGCGCCAGCTCCCGCAGCTCCCAGGGTGCCATAGCCGTGTCCCATCGTGAGACCGGCAAGCGTACCTCCGTAGCCTCCTGCAAGAGCACCGGCAAAGGTTGCATGCTGCGACTCTTTACCCATGTACAAGACATTTGCCTGCACCCAGTAGTGGGCCTTGTAGGGGTCCTCTTCGATCTGGTAGCCCTTCGCCTGGAGCTTTTGTTTCAGGAGTTGCTCGAACTTAAGGGATGGGACATCTGAGGTATTTTTCACCTGGACGAAAATTGTCTTTTCATCAGGCGACTTCACCGGTTCAAGAAAGATCGTACTCGACATCTTGGCCTGGGTTTGAAGTTTTGCGTGCTCCACTGCGTTCATCGTGGCCGCACATGAAGAAAGAACCACCGCCATTGCCACCAGCATCAAGAAAAAACCAGCTCTCTTCAACATGTTTCTCCTCCTCTACTTGGATTTCTCTGAACTCACAGCCTGAAAGGCGCTGTGTTTTCCTGCCCTGATATATGCTGCCAGGGCGGACTGTACCATTGCCGACCTGAACCCGCGCGGGACGCTCTCTATCACCCGGATGATCTCGGGCTTGTAGACCCGCACCGTGAGCCTCTTGTAGTTTTTCTCTTCCATGCTAATTCCTCCTTTTTGAACCTTTCGATGCCAAGAAACGCCATGGCTCTCAACCTGTATATATGTCGAGTTGGTCAATTTTTTCTCCGGATTTTGGAAAAAAAAGACAACAAGGCGACATATTAAGAGGCAGAAAGGTATACAAGTAGTCACCCAGGAGGACGACATGTTGAGACCACTAATTGGTCAGCACAAAAGACGCTATACTTTGCACATCACTGAGCAACAATACAGGCGATGGAAAAGGCTACAAAAAAAGGCGTCTCAAAAGGGGATGCGTTTGGTGCTACAAGAGACGCTAAACCAGGCGTTCACCAAGGCGCTCAATATGGCAGAAAAAGAGTTGTCTAAATTGGAGTGATTTTTGCCTCCTTTTTGGTAGCCTTGTTTTGTAGCCATATTTAGTCACCCAATTTAGGTGACTACTAGTCACCTGAAATAGGTGACTAATGGTCACCTGGCTTGTCACCCAGTTTAGGCGTATTTTTTACAAGGCTAATGGTCAGCTTATATATATATTTGTTATTTGTTATATGTTTATTTGTTATAGGGGACCTAATGGTCACCAATTTTGGAGGAGTTTTTGAGAACGAAACTGTCGAATCTCGATCGCCAGGCCGAGGCAATAATCCTGTCACAAAAATTGCTCAAAAAATCGGTGTCAAGTGCACACATTTTCCGGATGCTTTCTCCTCCAGGAAAGGACTACACAAAATTGTGGGACGTTGTCCGACGAGCTCGCCGACGTGCCAATCGAAAATACAAAATTTTTTTGACCTATGAGTCTTTAATTCCCCGGGAATTTCTTGCCCACTGGATCATCGAAGGAGTTCTTCCAATCGAACACTTTGAAAAAATTCTTTTTCTTTTGATTGAGTACAGGAACACTTGTTTCGCTTAGCTGCTTCAGCAGCTTCTAGCGGGTGGGATATTTTGATCGAGAAAATACGAGTTTTCGATTAAGAGATTCCCACAAACCAAGATACCATGCGGGTTTGAGTAAAGCGTGGTTCATGGGGGGAG